>Ga0265314_10000212_pt1 | contig 86199 bp, 70 predicted proteins | sample 4126metaG_FD_203106 | JGI IMG/M metagenome (GOLD analysis project Ga0265314, IMG submission 203106) | Rhizosphere microbial communities from Carex aquatilis grown in University of Washington, Seatle, WA, United States - 4-1-26 metaG | ecosystem: Host-associated > Plants > Roots > Rhizosphere >...
TATGTGCCAAACATTTATAATTGGTCTCTTTGGCCGTGCTTTCCATCGTAAGGTCATATTCCACATTTTGAAGGTCCGGCTGCGCCGCGTCGAGTTTGGCCAGCACGACATTGACGCGCAATTTGCCCGCGACTCGTTCCGCGCGCAGGCGCACTTCCGGGTCGTCGCCCTTCGACGCGGCTTCGACGGCGGGTAAGGCGTCGAAGCCGGCCTTCTGCAACGCTTCTTCCGCTCCTTCGCGCGTGGCCATATCATCGTCGCCGAGCTGTTTGATCAGCGCGTCGATCTCAGCGGCGGAGAGGGGCTTGGGCGTTGCCAATACAGGTGGCGGCTCGGGCGCTGGTGGTTCGGCAGCGTGGCAGGCCGACGTGGTGGCCAAGGCGAGGCCGAACAACGCGAAGTAGGCGAAGCGCCGCATGCGAATATGCTGGCTGATCACGCACAATTAGCAATAAGAAACTATACGTGAAGCCAACCAGCACGGACCTCACGCGGAGTGCGCATCTCGTCGTCGCCCAGTTTTTAATGAGCCCATCGAGCTCCGCCGGCGTCAAAGCGGGTGTGGGAACCGGGATTTCGCCGGCGCAAAGGGCCGCGCAGGCCAGGCAAAGCACGGCGAATAAAGATTTCTTCATGTAACAAGTCCTTAAAAATGCCGCGGGCCGCAGCTCGCGGGAATACCCGGGCCCCATGGCGCTATTTATCGTATGCGCTTTCCAGCAGACGCGGCGGATGTGGGCCGAGCGGCGAAAAGGGCGCGCTTTTCATAGAGAAATCACGGTACTTCCCGTGCACCTTTGGGTCTCGCCGAGCGTCTAATTTCCAGACGGAACCGGTAAGCGCGCGATGCAGAAAGCCCGTTGCGTGACCTATTCCGCCTCGTACAGTCGGTGACTAGGGAGCCGTCGCGCCAGTCTTAACTATATGCTGTTTCGATCCGGCCATTGCACTGCGAGGATGCCCATGTCTGAACCCGCCAAAGTCACCTTTAAGTGCAGCGAATGCGAGCGCGAGATCATCGTCGATCCCAAATTGGCCGGCCAGAAAATGCGCTGCCCGAATTGCGAAACGCTGATCCTGGCTCCCTCGCATTCGGAACTCGTCGACGCGCCCAAGGCCAAAACCGAAGTCAAAGACATCGAGCACACCGCGGGCATTCAGGAAGCGCCGTCTGAAATTGAAGCGCGCGCGTTGCCCATCCAGGAAGCGCCCAAAGAAGAAGCGGCGCCCAAGCTGGTCCAGGAAAAAGTTACGGTCGCGGCTTCCAGTCCGGCGCCGCGCCAGGTCGCGCCTTCCGCGCCCGCGTCTTACGGCCCGCCCAAGACCCCGGAAACGCCCAAGGCCGGCCCCGGGCGCATGGGCGCGCTGGTCGCCGTCGCGATCGCACTGGGCATTCTGGTCTATTTTGGCCTAAATATCCGGAAGTCGATGCAACTGGCCGAAGACGAGAAGTCCATCGAGGCGGCCGTGAGCTCCGCCGAGGCGGAGTACCACAGCGGCAATCTGGAGGAGGCCGCCGTCAAGGCCGAAGCCGCCAAAACGCTGCTCGGCACCAAGAGCAACAGCCTCGATCTGGCCAAGATCATGAAATGGAAGGAAGCGCTCAAGACCATCGCGGAGCAGAAGGAACAACTCGACCAGCTCCGCGCCAAGGTGGCTTCCCTCACGATGGAGAACGCGGCCAAGGTGCGCGCGGACCTGGAAAACCTCCAGGCGCTCTACAACAAGGCCAGCCAGGAAAAAGCCGACCCCAAGGGCGGCGCGGACAAAACGCACCGCGAATATGAGAAGCTGATCGGCGAAGCCACGCTGGCGATCGACCGCGCGCGCCAGCTCGAACAGCAGAAGATTCTGACCGACTTCCGCGGCGAAGTCGAAGCCCTCGAACAGAAGCTCTCCGCGGGCGACTTCGATAAATCCGACAAGGCCACCAACGACCTGCGCACGCGCTTCGAGCACTACAGCGACCAGGACAAGGCGCTGGGCCTGCGCATCGACCTGCTGGACACCATCGCGCAGAAGTACGCCCAGATCGTCGTGATGAAGAAGAACGCGCCCGCCGATTATGCCAAGGCGATCAAAGACCTCGAACACCTGCAGTCGGGCTTGAACCAGAATCCGCTGCAGTTGGCGCTCTCCAAGCAGATCGACTCGGTGCTCAAGCAATTGCGCGAAGAAGACCGCGCCAAGCGCAGCGCGCAGATCAAGGGCGTGCTGCAGACCGCGAGCCAGGATTTCGACGAAGCCAAAAAGAAGCTCGACCAGTTGGAGAAGGAGCTCGACCAGTCTGACGCGCACAAAACGCTGCGGGATGAAATCAAGCTCGCGCGCCGCAAGCTGGCCGACGAAGTCGCCAAGTTCAACCGGCTCACGCAGAAGGACCTCGAGGAGCTGACGCGCATCGGCGAGCGCCTCCACGAAATCATCCCCGATCTGTACGTGCGCGAATCCAACCGCAGCCAGGGCTGCGGCCTGGAAATGGACGACCAGAATTTTTCGCTCTACTCGATCGAACGCGACCCAAATAACAAGAGCCAGGTCGCCGGGCTGGTCTTCTCCGTGCAGGGCCAGTTGTTCAAAGTCGGACAGGATGAATTCGACAAGCACCTCAGCCTCTCGATGCATGTGCTGGCGCAGGCGGTCAAGGGCCTCAAGGAAGCCAAGCCGGGCGAAGGCCCGCCGTGGCATCTCGTGCTCGACGCGCCCTTCTGCGCCGCCAAGCGCAAGGTCGGCGACAAGACCGAGTTCTTCTTCAAGGACAAGGTTTTCACCGGTGAAGAGCTGCCCAAGGTCAGCTTTAAGGATGCCGAAACGCAGCTCGCCAAGGCCGCCGAAGCCCTTGCCGCCCCGATCGAAGCCGACAAAACATTCTCCAGCGAAGTCTCCGGCGCCATCGCCTACTTCATTCGCGGCGCGTACAAGAGCCTCGACCACAACGACTACATCGACAACGCGTTCTGCCGGCAGTCCATCTACGAAGGCTACGTTGAACAAAACATGCCCGGCGCCGCGGAGAAATACAAAACGCAGCTCGCCGCGTTCAAGGATGCCTGCAAGGTTTTCATGGAGCTGATCCCTTCCTATAAAGGAAAGGGCGCGACCGGCGAAGAATTCGAACAGTTTGGCAGCCACGAAGGCCACGCGGTCTACCGGCTCTACGATCCCAAGCTCGAAACCACGGTCTTCGGCATCAAGACCGCGCAGGATGAAGTCGCCGAACGCCAGTACAGCTATTCGGTCTACGAACTCCCCGGCAAACTGGACAAGTTCCCCGACAATCCGCAGCCCAAGGTCGTGCACATGGCCCACCCCTCAATGGGCGCGGTCGCGACGTACCATCCCGACACCGGCAAGCTGGACTTCGATCCCGACCAGTGGGCGCGCTACGCCCGCAACGCCTGCTTCCAGATGAAGAACGGAGGCCGGCCGTCCTTCGTCGGCAGCGCCGAATGGGAATTCCCCCCGCACGTCCTGCTGGTCAACGTGATGAACGACGTCAAAGGCCTCGTCACTCCCGCGGGCAAGGTCGATTTGAAGTCCTTCGGCAACATCGCCGATCCCGTGCAGCGCAAAGCCGCGGAAGACAAGTACCTCGATGAACTGGCCAAGGTGCTCAACACCACTGGCCACCTGCACCTGTACTTCCTTTATTTCCACCAGTACGTGCTCGATTCTCCCGAAGTCAAAAACCTGAACGTCATCGGCAACCATCTGTACTCCGGCGACATTCACCAGAATGTGTACCAGTCGCTCGACCGCTTCATGGCCGGGCGCCATTTGGGAGACTGCGACGACCTGGCCGAGGTCTACCACGAGATCACGCGCCGCCAGGGCAAGCAGAGCTTCGTGATGAGCCTGCCCGCACACGCGGCCTGCGGCTGGCTCGAAAAACTGGGCGAGCACCGCTTCCGCTTCCAGTTCATCGACACCGGCTTCCCGCGCATCGAAGAAGGCGACGACGTCGAAAAGGTCATCGAAGCGCTCTCGCGCACCTATGACCGCGACAAGACCATGCACTTCGACCCCAAGCAGGTCGGGTTCCTGTTCCGCTTCGCCGAAGAACCCACGCGCACGCCGTACGTGCTCTCTTCGCGCATGTTCTACGATCCGCCGTACGCCGAAACCATGATCCGCGTGCAGAGCTACTGGCACTTCCACGTCTACGCGCTCGGCATCAAAACCATGGAAGACCTGATCGGCAAGGGCGACCGCGTCAACGAAAACTGCGTCGAACTCGCGGGCCTCTATGAACGCGTGAAGGAAACCGAACGCTCCGCGTTCTGGACCAACGAGGCGCTCAAGCAGCTCAACGCCGACGACCTGCTCTCGCGCTACAGCGAAAAGCACCGCATCGGCCGCATGTACCTCGAAGACCACGATCGCGTCAAAGCCTACGAAGGCATCAAGGACACGGTCGAGGAACTCAAGACGCTCTACAAAGATCCGCAGACCATGCGCTACGCCTTCAACCGGCTTGAATTCGCCAACCTGCTCACGGAAATGGGCCGCCCGTTCGAAGCCTGGGCCCTGATCCACAAGGACGCGCAGTTGTTTTTCGAACGCAACCTGATCCGCCTTGAACACGCCGGCTGCGTCACCGGTATTTATGTCGAAATCAAGAATCAGATCGAACAGGACAAAAAGCAGCTCAGCGAAGAAGAGAAAACCGCGCTCGGCGAAGTCGAAAAATTCCTCGAAGCGTTCTACACGCAGAAGCTCTTCACCGAAGACGACGACTACGACAATTTCCTGCGCAAGTACGGCTTCATGGCCCGCTATTACGGCGCCAAGTACGGCCACCAGCGCCTGCTCGACGAACTCTTCAAGGACGGCCCGTACCCGGACGGCGAACGCAACCACCGCGCGCACACCGGCGGCGAAGAAGAAGACTGGAAGTGGATCCGCATGTCGCCGATGTCCTACATTTTCGCGGTCGGCGATGCCATCGATCCCAAGAACCCGCCCGAAAAATGGCGCAAGGAAGAAGCCGTCAAGCTGATCGAAGCCCTGGGCCGCGCCGCCGAAAAAGCCCGCACCATGGGCGGCCTCTCGAACCTCGACTTCGCGATCTCCGGCATGAACGTGGTCTACGCGTTCCTGACCAAGAAGTTCGACAAGTTCGAAGAAGTGCTCAAGGAAGTGAAGGACAAGGACTTCGCGGCGTTCACGCTCGAAATCGCCGAAACCTTCGGGCAGTCGGCGCGCTTCGTCACGCCCGACGAATGGGCCGCGCAGTTCAAGCTCTTCTCCAAGTATGTCGACAAGCGCGCCTCGTACTTCGCGGCGGTTTATGAAGCTTTCCGCGAAGGCGGCCTCGAACACGCCCGCCGCGGCGCGCAGATGACTGTCGAACGCTGGCCGCAGGAAGAGACCTATAAGCAGGAACAGAAGTACCTCGAAGACCTGATCAAGAAGCGCCAAGCCAAGGACCAGAAGGAAGGCAAGAAGGAAGAAGGCCCGCCGCTCCCGGTCCCGATGCCCCCCAAGGAACCGCCCAAGCAGTAAAGTTGGTGGATGAAAGGCTGTTGGCCTTGCGCCTTGCATTAGCTTGCGATCCGCGGGTCGTTGGGTGAATTTGTGCCGTAGACGTCTCGGCTGAAAGCCGAGGCGGTAATAGCCAGGGTCGGAGGCGCGCTGTAAAGCGCGCCGCAGGCCCTGGAACGAGTTGTACCAAAATCCCAATCCTCACGCTGTGGCTGTCGGCCAAGCGCGGCGAATTAGCCGCGCAATCCGCTCGCTGTGTCGTTGTTGTCGTTGAGACCTCAACTGCAGCACTGGCCTTCAAGGGCCGCACCGCCGCAGTCCGTGGTACACTCACCCGTGTAAAAATAAAATTTTATCTTTAAGTCCGTGTTCGATTTGTGAGATATTTTCAAAAATCCATCGGCAATCGGCGCACCTGCGGTTCCTATTAGAGAGTGGGAATGGGCCGTTGAGGGTGCCGGATTGCGTTCAAACGAATTCCCAGGGACGCTATCGGAGATTCCCGCAGGAGCTGGTACACCGTACGAACACTCAATACATTTTTAAAGCGCTGTGCAAGGAAACCTTGTGCGATAAACGCAAAATTTTATGGGAAAAGAGGAGCAATTTTAAATCCTGCGGCAATTACTATATATAGGGGACGTGTGTATGCTTCGATCCACTCGTTTGTGTAGTAAGAATATTTTATTTCGAAGCCCGCGTTCGATTTGTGAGATTGTCATCGGAAATTATCGGCAATTTGGAATCCTGCGGCAATTAGTACATAGGAGGACCTTGTCCGCAGCCGTGGTACACTCGCCTGTGTAAAAATATTATTTTATTCCGAAGTCCGTGTTCGACTTGTGAGATAGTTGCCGGAAAAAATCGGCAATTCGGCGCCCACCGGGACTTATTACTAATGGAGAAAGAGGAGGCCCCCGCCGTCCCGCCGTCCCGCCGTCCCGCCGTCCCGCCGTCCCGCCGTCCCGCCGTCCCGCCGTCTCGCCGTCTCGCCGTCTCGCCGTCCCGTCGTCCAGTCGTCCAGTCGTCGTGTCGTCGGATTGTCGTGTCGTCCGCGCCTCGGCTTTAGCCGAGGGCCGTCGCGTTCCGTGGTTGGCCATTGTTTGCCACCACCTTCAGGTGGTGGAGCAGAGCTGTTAAGAAGGAAAAATCCTTACGCCGTGGCCGTCGGGCCAGTGCGGCGCAGCCGCGCAAGCCGTTCGTTGTTGGCAATGCGGCCAGACCGATGCCTGCCCCGGGTTGTGTGCCACAGTTGGCTTGCCCGACAGTGCGGGCCGCCACCTTTTATCCTTTTGTGTTCGCCACTTTTTTCCCCGCCTCACCCCTCGCAAGGAGCCCCGCCATGCCGCGCGCCTACATCTATCAATACCCGCTCAACACGGAGGAACTTCTGTATCTGCCCTCGCATATTCCCGAGTTTTTCGATCCCGAAATAAAGCGCTCCTGGCCCGCGGACGCTTTCGTGGTGCCGCGCAATGGGCCGCCGGCCGAAGTGGACGAGATCTTGCGCAAGCATCTCAATCCCGACCTTTACGCGCACTATTGCCAGGATCCCCAGTCCAAGGCCAGCCTCGAATACATCGGCGCGGGCGCCGGCGGCCCGTTTCCCGAAGGAGATGAAGCACAGGAGGCGCCTGGTGCGCCGGCTTCCCGGGTGCGGGCCGCGTCCGAAGCGCTTTCCGCGTCCACGGAAGCCCGCCCGCCGGAAGGCGAACCAAGCCCGGATCCCGGCCGCGAACGCGAGGACGGGGCCGCGGCCGCCCGGGCCGCTCGCCGCAAGACGCTTGAATTAGAGCGTGAGAAATTGAACAAAATTACCGCCGAACTCCCGGAAGCGCCCCTGGCGACCCCGCCGCCGCCGCTCCCGGTGGCCCTGCCCGCGAGCCTGGCTCCGCGGCGCGCGCTGCTGTTGGAGCGCGGGCCGGACTCCAGATCTCCGGCGCTGCCGCCCGCCGCACAGGACGGCACGCGCTCGTTTCTCGTCGATCAGCGCTTTACCGGCTTTAACGGCGACGAATTGAATTTCCTGATCTGGGCCGATCAATCCACGCCCAGAATGGAAAGCCGCCGCGCCTCGTGGCTCCTGATTCTCACGCAGAGCGAGCGCGACAATGCATTCCGCGACTGCAGCGGCGCCGAACGCCTGCGCCGCCAGAAGAAAATCGTCAACTGGCTGCGCGAATATTACGTCTACCTGCTCCCGCAGTGGCTTGCCGCGATGGCCGCAGCCAAGCTCCGCAACGGCGAGACGCCCGCCGCCGCGCCGGGCTTTGAATTGCCGAGCCTCGACGAAGATTTCTCCACGCGCTGGGAGCCGTCCGGACGCGCGGCCCTCTTGCTGGAATGCGCCGAAACGCAGCTCAATCGGATCTGCCGCAACGTGCTCGGCCAAAACGCCAAGGAACTTTGGGACTGCGTGCGCATCCGCCATGCCGGCGTCGATGCGTTGTACGAATACGAATTGCGCGCGCTGCGCCACAAGGCCTATGCGGGGGAGGAGGAAGATCCCGGTCCGGACGGCACGCGCAAGGCGCTCAAGCGCGCGCGCCGCGAAACCGGACGCACCCGCGCCGCCGTCGCGCAGCGCCTGGGTTTTCTGAACCACGCGCGCCTGGACCGCGGTTTTTGGAACGCGCGCAGCAAGACGCTGAGCGAATTTGAAGCCGAAGTCGTCGTACGGCTCGCCGCCGAAGGCACTTTTCCCGAACAGGCCGAGGCGCAGCTCGACGCGGCCGCGCGCGAGCTTCCGGCGAGCACGCTGGGCGCGCTGCATAAAGAGGAGCGCGCGCCGGCGTCCTTCAAAACGCGGATTGGACGCACACCGTGCACAGATTTTAAGAATTTGCTGCGCCTTGATTTTGCCGCCCGCGCCCGCGCGCGTTGGTTTGCGCGGCGCAAAGAAAAGGCCTTGGACGCCGCCGCCGAACCTCCGCGCGCAGAAAAAGAGGGTCCGGACGAAGCCGTTAACCTTGCTCGCAACGCCGTTAACCCTGCCCGCGGCACAAGCTTGCGATCCGTGGTGTGCCACGAAGGAGCTAGCTCCTTCGTGCGCCGTGCCGATGCCTTCACCGAAGACGAACGCCGCCGCTTGCGCTGGCGCTTTGTGGATGAACTGAGCCCCGCCGAAAAGAGCTGGCGCGAGTTTGCCCAGCAGCTCTTCGACGAACTCGAATCCCGCGTTCCCGGGCCCGCATATGCGCTCCCGAATGAATCTGTAAAGCTAATTGGTAAAAAGGAATGTGAGAACGACTTGACTTCCCACACGATGTGTTGTAACATTTGAACGTTACATTGTTACAGACCCCGCGAGGAGCCTGAAAATGCGCGTTCGCAAGACCCCCGCCGATGCCCACACGCTGATGGAAGTCACCCACCAAGGCGTGCGTTTTCGAAATCCGTTCATGGTCGGCTCCGGGCCCACGACTAAGACGGTCGCGCAGCTCGTCGACGCCGAACGCAACGGCTGGGGCGCGGCTTCGATCAAGCTGGTCATCGATCCGGCGCCGTACATCAACAAGGAGCCGCGCTACCGCTGGTACGAAGAAGAGCAGTTCCATTTCTTCACCAGCGAGAAGCGCTTGAACATCGACGAAGGCCTGCGCCTGATGGAAGGCGGCCGCAAACACACGCGCGACATCGTGTTGCTGGGCAATATCACGTACTCCGGCAGCGACGCGCAAGGCTGGGTGGCGATGTCGCGGGCCTTCGAAGCCGCCGGCGCGCACGCGCTCGAACTGAACATGTGTTGCCCGAACATGAGCTTCAATCTCGATGTCTCCGCCGAAGACGGCACCAAGCGCCCGTGCTCGGGGGCCTCGCTGGGCCAGCATCCGGAAGCCGTCGCGCACATCACCAAGGAAGTGATGAAGGGCGTCAAGATTCCGGTCTTCGTCAAACTCACCGGCGAAGGCGGGGCCGCGCCGAAGGTCGCCAAGCCGACCATCGCGACCGGCTGCGCGGGCGTGGGCAACGGCGGCACGCGCCTGGGCGTTCCGCCCATCGACTTGTACGACCTCAAGAAAAACGTCTACGGCCTGCAGGACGAAGTCAGCATGGGCTGCTACTCAGGCCCCTGGATGCGCCCGCTGGCGCTGCGCGACGTGTATGAGATCCGCCGCACCATCGGAAAACAGGGGACCATCGTCGGCTTCGGCGGCGTGCACAATTGGCGCAGCGCGGCGGAGATGTTTCTGGTCGGCGCCGACTTCATCGGCATCTGCACCGAAACGATGCTGCGCGGCTTTGGCTTCCTGCCCGAACTGATCAAGGGCCTCAAGCAGTACATCAAGGAAATGGGCTACAAGAGCCACCATGAACTGCGCGATCTGCTCGTGAAAGAGATCGTGACGGCCGACCGCCTGACCATTCGCGACGGCCTCGCGGTCATCGACGAAGAAAAGTGCATCGGCTGCCGCAAATGCGAACTGCCCGCGCACTGCTACGCGATCACCTTCGAAGACCGCACCGCCGAAGTCCTCGCGCAGGCCAAAGCCGACGGAAAGAAGCTCTCCAAGCAGGTCGCGCATGTGGAAGGCGCGGACTGCTGCGCCTGCAATACCTGCATCGACGTCTGCCCGGTGCCGGAGTGCATCACGCTGGCCAAAGGCGAGTACCACCGCGAGAAGTACAATTCGCCGAAGGTCGCCAGCGCGCTCGACAAGCGCTGCGGCTACGCCGAAGCGGACATGGCGGCGTCGCTCGCGAGCTTCAACGCCGGCGGCGGGCCGAAGGCCGCGAAGCTGGGCATGCCGGGGAGCTTCGGCGCGGCGCAGTTGCAGGACGCCCCGAAGGTCGCGTATGTGACGCAGGGCGGCAGCACGCACGGCGAAGCGCAATGCGCGCCCGTCCCCGCCGCCGCCGAAGAAGAGAAGAAGGAAGGCGAACCGTGGAGCTAGGCGGGGCTCATGTGATCCGTTCAGAGGTCTCCCAATCACGGATGTGCGTTCTTGAATGGATTCGATCCGCCGTTTGGGTGCCATGGGTCGCGGTCGTTAGCGACCCATGCCGAAGTTGGGGAGGTGGCCACCTCTCCCAATAGCTAAGAGCCAATAGCCAAAAGCTGTCGCGTCATAATAATCCATCTAATTGTCTTGTTGGGTATTCTATTTAATAGACAATTACGGCATCCTGCGCCGCTATCGGGGCTCATATTCATCCAGCAACGCCCCTAAGCCCAGGAGTCTCCCATGAGCACATGCACCCACGAAGCCGCCCGCGAATCCGCGGCGCCCCCTTCCACCGCGCTGAGCGCCGCGTACGCGCGCGTGCGCAGCCTTGCCGCCGTGCGCAAGCCCGGCTACTCGCTTGCGCAGCCCTTCTACTGCGACGAAGACGTCTTCCGCGTGGACCTGGAACGCGTCTTCAAGCGTTACTGGCTCTTCGCGGGCCACACCTGCCAGATTCCGCGCGCGGGGGATTACTTCACGTGGCGCGTCGGCAACGATCCGCTGGTGATCATGCGCGGCACGGACGGCCAGGTGTACGCGCACCACAACGTCTGCCCGCATCGCGGTTCGCTGCTGACCGACCAGGAATGCGGCCACGCGAAGAAGCTCGTCTGCCCCTACCACCAGTGGATCTTCGAACCCAACGGACGGCTCTTTTCGGCGCGGCACATGCCGGAAGACTTCGACAAGGCGCAGTTCGGGTTGCATTCCGTGCACGTCCGCACGCTGCGCGGCCTGATCTTCGTTTGCCTCGCGGACGTGCCGCCGGACTTCGACGCATTCGCGCGCGATGTCGAGCCCTTCATGCTTCCGTATGGCATGGAGCGCGTGAAAATCGCCGCGACGCAGCGCTACGAACTCAATTCGAACTGGAAACTGATCACGGAGAACTTCCGCGAATGCTACCACTGCGCGGGCGGGCATCCCGAGTATTGCCGCATCGTGCTCGGCGCGGGCACTGACCATCCCGTGTATTCGAAGGACAAGCACAAGGATGTCTGGACCGACCGTGAAGCCCACTGGAAGAAGCAGGGCCTGGTGAATGGCTCAGTGCCGTTCACCCAGGATTCGTGGCACCACTGCGCGCGCTATCCGTTTCGCGCGGGCGCGGTCAGCCAGACCAACGACGGCCAGCCCTGCGCGCCCCTGCTGGGCCAGCTCACCGACCGCGATGCGGGGGTCTTCGCGATCGTTACGTATCCCAATTTCTGGCACGAATCGTCGAGCGATTACTACATGACCATTCGCATCACGCCGCAGAGCGCGACGCGCAGTGTGGCCGACGTCGCGTGGTACGTGCATGAAGATGCCGTCGAAGGCCGCGACTACGATCCCGCGCGTGTCTCGGCATTCTGGCGCGCGACCGCCGAGCAGGACTGGAAGCTGGGCGAAGACAACCAGGCCGGCATTCTCTCGTCCGCGTACCGTCCCGGCCCATACGGCAGCATCGAAACCGAGATCGAACTGTTTCTGCAATGGTACCTCAAGCAGGTGAACGCATAGGAGGCCGTCGATTTTCGGCGCGCGGGCGCGTAGGATGCGCGCGAACTTGAGGAACGCGCGCGCATGAATGTGTATGTGGACGCCGACGCCTGTCCGGCAAAGGACGAAATCCTGCTGGTCTGCAAACGCCACGGCATCGTGCCGGTCTTCGTGGCCAACGCACCGATCGCGGCCATTGCCGGCAGCGTGCACGCGCGCATGGAAGTCGTTTCGGGTGATTTCGACGCGGCGGACAACTGGATGGTCGAACAGGCGCTCGAAGGCGACCTGATTCTGACCGCGGATTTATTGCTGGCCCAGCGCGCGGTGAAGAAGAAGGCCATCGTGCTGAACTTTTCCGGCCAGCATCTCAGCGATGACCTGATTCACGACCTCGTCGCGCGCCGCGAAGTTCAGCAGAAGCTGCGCGAGATGAGCCTGCCCAGCCACCGCCCCGCGCCGTATGGCAAAGAGAGCCGCTCGGCTTTGAAGGACGGCCTGCACCGCTTTATTGAGGCGTTAAAGGGTCGATCCAAGTAAAAGGATGCTGAGCCTGAAGCAGAAAAACGCATAAACCGAACTGACCGGTATTTTTGTCAACTGCGTACCGCCCGGGCCCGTAGGGCAGCATCGAGACCGAGCTCTTCCTGTTCTGGTATCTCAAGCAGTGGGGTAGAATAACTAAAGATTCAACGAATCAATTGCACACAAATTAAGGATGTTCTTCTCGAATTCGGGTGATGCTATTATGGCAATGCCCAAATTGACTTGGCAATTCTAGCCAAATCATTTTGGCGTCTAGATATCATGGTTTCTGTCCATTCGCTGTATTGTGTTAGATCATTGGAGGTGCGGTATTGCGACTGTCCATATACGGAGAGCTTATTTGCAAATGAAGCATTGCTAGCAATTGGGCCATTCAATCCACGTTCTAACAATGAGTAATTTCCGACCCGCTCGTAGCTGCGCTCGTGAGCATCTATAGAGAAATGCTCCCAGCCCGACTCGCAAGGGTTCTCAGGCAAAATGTGCTCTACGGTTGCAGTCATTGCCTCGTCACTAATATCCAACCCACCTTTTTGCTTCTCAATTTTAGCAAGAAAGTATTTCAAACGTTTTCCGGATGTGCTTTTGTTCCTTAACCGAAGTGTCGAGAAGTCAGCTTCAAATTCGGCGTCAGGAATGTAAATCGGCTGAAGGCTGCGCCGAACTGCGGGTAAACTAGTAGATCTGCCTTGTTGAATTTCCAAGGCTGCGTGATTGTAAACCTCTTCCAGCATGTGCGTACTGCGCCGACTTACGCCATTAAAGCGAACTGACACAATTGCGCAATATCGAAGTATCTCTACTAAGTCAGCTGTATTGGTAAAAATATTCTTTGCTGCCAGTATCAATGGAGTGAATTGAGTTACATTAAATAGGTTCAATACTCGAACTTGCTCACGGGCACCTTGATAGTCGAGCCAAAAATCACTGGAAAAGTCGCGGAGGCCTTCAAACCAAGACGCATCCTTTTCTAGTTGATCGAGGAGAGAAAACACAGAGTCGAGTGTGGAGACGTCTCGCTTAATCGTCTTAAAGAGTTGCTTTTGCCGAACATAAGCACGTTGTGAATTGAGATGATGACGCAAGAATTCTGGAAAACTTGCAATACCAATTCTAGCAGTAATTCGTCCCCATTGCCTCAGTACTGGATCCATTTGCGATCTACTAAGGCGATCGGCAAGTGAAAGGAGATAATTCTTTAAAAGATCGGTTTCGGTAAGCTCGAGGCCCCTTGCGTTTAGTGTCTCAAAAACTGTATAAGCACTTAGCTGATCTTGAACGCGCACGCTAATGAAAACCAGGCGTTCGGTAATTATTTCACTTACAAAACCAGCTACATCTTCACCTTTCTTGGCATTCGAAAATTTTTCCAGAACTTTTCGTTTAAAAAACTGGAAGCATTCCCATAATAACCTTTCAGAGTCCCGGAGACCGCGAACTCCACCTTGAGGTGCTTTTCTTTGTGCAAGATTAAGCTGAAAAAAATCATCGTCATTTGCGTTGAGTTTAAGTTTGGGCGTAATGCGAAGGCTAGTGGGATCTTTCGCGCCTAAATAGCTGCTTTCAAGCAATGAGGCTCTTTCTTTATTTTCTGTGGACTCCACGCCATCATTAGCCAAGGTATAAAGATAATCTACACAAGCAAGAATTAGGATACTTATGGTTGCCATGCGTTGCTGGCCATCGATTACTCGAAACTGCTTTCGTTCACCGCTTTCAAGTACAACCGCTCCCATATAATGGTCTTCTTTGTTGGCTTCGATAGTAAGAAGATCTTCCCATAGGTCTTCCCAATGTTCTTCCTTCCAGGAGTAATCGCGCTGATAAGGTGGAACGCTATAAGTCTTCCCATTACTGAGAAGTTCTTTGAGGTCTTCAGTGTCAGTGTTCAAAAGTGTGCTACGAGCCATAGTGATCAGCAGGATACCAGAGATTTTGAAAATAACAACCTTTTGCTGGGTGGGGTAATCTCCCAGGTTTGTCTTGACTTCAATGGCGGTGCGGGCCATACTTTTTTAACGGTCGAGCGCCCGAACGGCGCCGGCCGTTTCTTTTTGTCCGCGGATCGGCTGCGCTCACCGACGCTTCCTCCAATAAGAGGTCGCGCGGGTCCTGAAAAAGCGCGGGCACAAGGCGGACGACCCCGGCTCACCTAAAAAGGGGCCGCCAGATGCACCGGCGGCGCCACACCTGCGCCCGCCGTGCGAGAAAGGCAGGCGCCGTATGCCCGCAACCGTAATTGTCGGCCTTCAGTGGGGCGATGAAGGCAAGGCCAAAGTCCTCGACGCGCTCGCCGACGAGATCGACATCGTCGTGCGTTACCAGGGCGGCGCGAATGCCGGCCACACCGTCGTCGTCGGAAAGGAACGTTACGCGTTCCACCTCGTGCCGTCGGGGATCCTGCGCGAAAACAAAGTCTGCATCATCGCCAACGGCTGTGTCGTCGATCCGAAGGAATTGCTCCACGAGATCGATGAACTCCGCGGCCGCAAAGTGAAGATCGACGGCAACAATCTGCTGCTCTCCGACCGCGCGCAATTGGTCATGCCCTATCACCGCCTGGTTGACCAGCTTTCCGAGAAGAAGAAGGAGCAGAGCGGCGCGGGCAAGATCGGCACCACTGGGCGCGGGATTGGTCCCGCGTACGTGGACAAGGTCGCGCGCTCGGGCCTGCGCGTGGTCGACCTGCTGCGGCCGAGCTACTTTGTGGACCGCGTGCGCGCGCGATTGGTGGAACTCAACCCGATCCTGACCGCGGTCTATGACGAACCGCCGCTCGACGCGAACAAGGTCGCGGATGAAGTGCTCTCCTACGCGCCGCAGTTGAAGCCGCTGATCGCCGACACCGCCGCGCACATCAACGATGCTTTGGCGCACGGCAAACGGCTGCTGTTCGAAGGCGCGCAAGGCTCGCTGCTCGACATCGATCACGGCACGTACCCGTACGTGACGAGCAGCAACGCGAGCGCGGGCGGCGCGGCGACGGGTTCGGGCGTCTCGCCGCGGCGCATCGATCAGGCGCTGGGCGTGGCCAAGGCCTACACCACGCGCGTGGGTTCGGGGCCGTTCCCGACGGAACTGAAGGACGCGCAGGGCGAAGCGCTGCGCCAGCGCGGCGGCGAGTTCGGCACGACGACGGGCCGGCCGCGGCGCACCGGCTGGTTCGACGGCGTGAGCGTGCGCTACGCGGTCGAGATCTCCGGCATCGACGGGATCGCGTTCACGAAGCTCGACGTGCTCACCGGCGAGAAGGAACTGAAGGTCTGCACGCACTATGAAATCGACGGACGCAAGATCGAGCGCTTCCCCGCCGATATCCACCTCGTCGAACAGGCCGTGCCGGTGTACGTGACCTTGCCGGGCTGGGGCGAAGTGATTGAAGACGTGCGTTCGTTCGAGAAGCTGCCCAAAAACGCGCGCGATTACGTGACGTACATCGAGAAGCTGGTCGGCGTGCCGATCAAGTACATCGGCGTGGGTAAGGCGCGCGACGCGCTGATCAGCCGGTAGCGATAGCCAACCAAAACGCGGCGCGGACCGCGTGAAAGCGCGGTCCGCGAGGCGCAGGTTCTCGAGGGAGAGACGCGATCATGCTGCCAGTGGGGATCTGCACTTCCGTAGAGAAGTCGGGAATTGTGCACGCGGCGAAGGCCGATTTTTTTGAAGAGAACGTGCAGAATTTCTTCGTCCCGCTAAAAGGCGAAGACGTTTTCGAGCCGTTGATGCAGCAGGCGCTGGGCGCGCCGGTGCCGGTGCTGGCGGCGAACAGCTTTCTGCCCGCGGACCTCAAATGTGTGGGCCCGCAGATCGATGCGCCCGCGCTATTGATGTACGCCGAAAACGCGTTTCGCCGCGCGCATGACGTGGGCGTGGACACGATCGTGTTTGGGAGCGGCGGCTCGCGTAGGATTCCCGATGGATTCACCCGCGCTGCGGCGCTCAAACAGTTCGTCACGCTGCTCAAGGAAATGTCGGGCATTGCCGAAAGCCTGGGCGTAACGATTGTCGTGGAACCGCTCAACAAGGCTGAGTGCAACTTCATCAATTCGCTGGCCGACGGTGCGGAGATCGTGCGGCAGGCGGACCATCCGCACGTCGCGCTGCTCGCCGATTTTTATCACATGCTGCGCGACGGCGAAGACCCGGGCGAGATCGTGAAGTATGGCGACTTGCTGCGGCACGTGCATCTGGCCGAGAAAGAAACGCGCAGCGCGCCGGGCATCAAGGGCGACGATTTCCGCCCGTTTTTTAAAGCTTTAAAGCAGGCTGGTTATCGCGGACGCGTATGCATCGAAGCGAAGTGGGGCGATTTCTCTGTTGAAGCGCCGCTCGCGATCGCCGCGCTGAAGACGCAAATGAAAGACGCGGGGTTTTAATTTCACTTCCACCTGCGAGTCCGCGAAGCGCGCAGAGAACGGCGAACCGCGATTGGCTGGAGTCACACACGAACCATAGATTGGGCCGGCGACATTTTGCGAACTAAATCGCACACCTTGACGCCGCATGGAGGAGCGAAGCTCCTCCATGGCACCCACGGATAGCAAGCTTATGCGGACGAGCAAGGCCCACAACTTCGCACTGGATGCGCCAATGGCGCTTGGGCCATGAAGGTTAAAAGCAATACAAGTTAAACAGAGCAGGCGGCCCCCCACGGCCGCCCGCTCTGCTCTTAAACGCCAACAGTACTAATGATTCGGCCATTTCACCGGCTACAAACAGCCCAAATCGCGCAACGTTTTGATCGCACCTGAGAATGCTTCCAGGGTGCGTTCGAGTTCCGTCGGCCCGTGCGCGGCACTGGTCCAGGCCTGGCGTCCGGGCGGCAGGTCGAGGCCCTCAAGCAGGAGCGCGCGGCGGACCACGCCGTCAAGCGCGCCTTTGGATTTGAGCAGCGCCGGGGCAACCGCGAGCGCATCGAGCTGGCCGTCGCGCAGTTGCCGCGCGACCTGCGCATCCGCGCAGAAGAAATGAAAGATCGAGGAGAAACCGTAGACCGCGAACGGGACGTCTTCCTTGCGGAAGAGATTGTTGAGGCGTTCGCGCAAGGAGTCGGTGAACTTTTCCGCCGCGCGGCACGGCCCGCCATCGGCGAGCAGTTCGAGCGCCGCGATGCCCGCCGCCGCGCTGGTGGGCGAAGCGTTGAAGGTGCCGTACTGCGCCACGCGCTTGGTGCGGTCGCGCTTGGCCACGCCGCTGAAGTCCATTGGCGCGAAAGCTTCGCGCGTGCCGCAGACCGCGCCGCCGGGCATGCCGCCGGCCAGCACTTTGGCCAGACAGGTCAGGTCGGGGCGCACGTCGAAGCGCTCCTGCGCGCCGCCGGGGGCGAGGCGGAAGGCCGTGATCACTTCGTCGAAGATCAGCCGGACGTTGTGGCGCGTGCAGAGGCCGCGCAGGTCGTGCAGGAAATTCTGGCGCAGCGGAATCGCGCCGCCGGCCGCGCCGGTTGGTTCGACGATCACGCCGGCGACATCGCCGCGCAGGAACATGCGTTCCATCGCGGCCAGATCGTGCGCGGGGAGCACCTTCGTCCCGGCGCGGATCTCCGCGGGCACGCCCTGGCTCCAGGGCTGCTCGAACGGCAGATCGACGCCTTCCACCGCATGGTCGAGCCAGCCGTGGAAGTGCCCTTCGAATTTGATGATCAGGCGCTTGCCCGTGCCCGCGCGCGCCAGGCGCACGGCCAGGGCTGTGGCTTCGCTGCCGGAGGACGTGAAGCGTACGCGCGCGGCGCTTGGGATCAGCCGGCACACGGCTTCGGCCCAGCGCACTTCCCATTCATGGCATGCGCCGGCGTGCGTGACGGCCTGCGTGGCGTTCTGAATCGCGGCGACGACCTCCGGCCGGCCATGGCCGAGCAGTAGCGCGCCGTGGCCCATCCAGTAATCGAGGTACACGTGGCCGTCGACGTCGGTCTTGTACGCACCCTGCGCCTGCGAAATGTAGAGCGGTGTCACGCCTTGAAAGCGGTTGTCGTGGGTCACGCCGCCGGGAATTACGGTGCGCGCGCGTTCCGCCAAGTCGACCGAATTTGGGCAGGCCTTGACGAAGCGGGCTTCGAGTTCGGCGAGCGCGGCGGAAGTCGGGTCGGGTCGGACGGCGGGCAGCGGTGTGACGGTCGAAACAGAGTCGGAGTCGAAAGCGGGCGCCTGGGGCATCGGCGGGCTCTTCCTTATTATGTACGCAGCCGCGGTCGGACGAAGCCGGCGCGCGGTCGATGTGGTGCTACTTAAGATCGGCTAATTTAGGGAGGCGCTTTACGAGGAAGTCAGGAAATTCGAACGAGGGAAAAAGCCTTAGTGCGAGAGCGCGTAGACCAGCACGTTGGTCGCGATCTGGTAGGCGTCCTGTGCTTGGTAGCCGATGCAGGTGGGGCAGGCGTGGCCCTGCAGCTCGCAGCCCAGGTTGATCTTGCTGTAGACGATGCAGAGGCGGCCCTTGCCGTCGGTGATGCCTTCGAGGAAGGGCTCGCCGTGCAAGTCATCGTACAGGCGCAGCGCCATGGGCTTGTAGTTGGCCTTATCGATGACGAAAGGCGCGCGGAAGATCGGATGCGCGGTCGCGATGCGTTCGAGCTTGCGGTCCGGATAGAGCTGGGTGCAGAGCTTGCGGAAGGCGAGATCGAAGCTCGGCTTGCCGCAGCAGGCGTCGCCGAAAAGCATCCCGCCGCGGTCGAGGTACTCGCGCAGGATCTTGACCTGGTTTTCATCGAGCTGGAATTCACGGTGCCCGGTGATGAAGAGCAGCGGATAGTCGCCGGGGTCGTCGCTGCCCAGCACCACGCGGCGCTTGGCGACTTCGGCTTTCATGCCGGCCTGCTGGCGCAGTGTCTGCGTCAGGTTGGGCAGCGCGGCGGGATCGGGGTCCCATTCGCCGCCATGGAAAATCTGGCCGACCAAAAGCGCGCCGCGCGCGACCTTTTCATTGGCCGGCTTGGTGAAGACCTTCACTTCTTCGAGTTTGTGGCGCAGTTTCTGGAAGCCAAGCGCGTAGGCGACCATGTTGGTGCCGAGCTGCAGGCCGGGATCGGTCGGAACCATCTGCGGGTCCTTGCAGCCGCCGCACGAACCCCAGCCGCAGCAGACCGCATGCGGCGCATACAGCACGGAGGTGCGGCAGCCGGTGTTCAGGCCTTCGATCATGAAGGCTTCCTGCTTGGCGATCTTGAAGCGCGCGTTGTAGACGGGGTGGTCGGGCGGCAGCTTGTCCCACGCCGCGTCGGGGAAGAGCAGTTTCATTTCGTCGCGGAAGGATTTGTCGAATTCCTTCGAGCCGCAGCACGAACTGGCGATCAGGAAGCCCCCGTTTTCAAGAAACGCGCGCAGCACTTTGCGAAATTCAGGATCGAAGGCGAAGGCTTCTTCGCCGTTGAGATACAGGATCGGCGCGGCGGCCAGGTCTTCAACGCGCGCGAACTGGTCGACGACCTGGTAGGTCATGGGCTGGTTGAGGTCGCGCGACGCGGCCTCCATCAGGTTCTTCATGTCATACGGAACGCGGTTCCAGTCTTTGCCGTAGCGCAGCTTTTGCACGGCGATCGGCGCGCTGCCCTTGCCGAGGAACAGCAAGGCAAACTCGGTCGAGAGCATATCCATGTGCTCATCGCCGAAGGTGCCGTCGGCATGCTGGCTATGGACGAGGTACTCGACGCCTTCGCGGTACCAATCGTGGCCGCCGATGGTCTTCTGCGCCATCAGCACGCCGATGCGTTCCAACCCGTAAAGGTAGTAGTAATGGTGCCCGCCGGTCTTGGGATTGGTGCGCACGGTGAAGTTGTTGGCGAGCCATTCCAGGCCCGCGACCAGGCGCTTGTCGCTGACGCCCTGCCCGCAGACTTTGGTCGACTTGTACATGCGCGCGCCGCAGATGTAGAGGCTAGTAATGCCGGCACAGGTCATCGAGCCGTAGCTCCCCGGCTGGCCCGGCGTGTAGCCCCAGCCGCCGTCGGGATTCTGGCCGGATTCGGTGTACTTGAGCGCGCGCTTGAAGACGTCATCGGGGACTTCGATGCCCATGTCTTCGGCGGATTTAAGGCCCAGCAGGGCGAATTGCGTGCGCGAGTTGTCCCCCCAGCCGCCGTCGGCGGTCTGAAACTGCTGGAGCTTGCGCACCATGTCGGAGGCCAGGCGTTTATTGTTGGGATCATGCAGCATCGAGAGCATCACCAGCATCAACCCGGCCTGGTAACTGCCGGCGTACTGGTCCGCGACGGCGCGGTTGGGATTGTTGATGATTTCCTTAATCGCGGCGGCCATTTCGGGGGCATCGGGTTTGACGCCGCAATTGAGCAGGGCCATCACGCGCAACATCTGGTAGCCGGGCATGCCGCTGAAGCGCGGATCGGCCTGCGCGAGGATGCGCAACAGCGACTTCTTCCCCAATTCGATAGCCTGCGTGACTTCTTCGGGCCCGACACGGCCTTCGCCGCCGGCTGCGCTGTCACATATAAGGAGCACGGCCAGCAGTACCGCGCCAATTGGGCGCAGGGCTGTGGGGAGTGTGGTGGCCGGACGGGTAAACATGGGTATATTCGGCGGCATTCCAGGAGGCCGGTTAAAGCCCAATGATCCTATGTCTTAGACGCCGCTCCTGCCAGTTGTGCGACTGGATTTCCCGTAACCTGCCGGAATTTACGGCCCGCATGGGACGTTCTCCCGTCTATAGCTTGGGGGAGGCGCAGTCCCAATGAGCTCCTCCAGCCAGGAATCTGCCCGGATGTGCCGCGACTGCGGCCGTCCAGCCCCGCAATCGGGAAATGCCTGCCCGGCCTGCGGCGGTCCGTTGATGGCGGCGCCGCCCCGAATGGCGCCGCCGTTGGAGAAGCGCCGGCACCCGCAGATTCTGGCCGCGGCGGCGACCTTCTGCGCGGGGTTGGTGCTGATGCCGGTGGTTTTGCGGCTGGTCGGCAACCTGCCCAGCGGGTCCGGCGGGCGCGGCGATCCGCTGATGCTGCTGATGCTGGTTTCGGTGGCCAGCACGGTGGGCTTTCTGATTCTGCGGCTCGAAGAAGGCGACTTTCGCGCGCTCTTTGTGTTGTTGGGCGTGCAGTTTCTAACGTCGGAGCTGTTTGGATTCCTGGGACAGAATTACGGGATCCAGCGCTTTCAGGATTTGGGGACGGTGCTGGCGTTCGCCGTGGTGATCTTCGGTTCGTTGTGCGTGACGGCCAGCATGTACGACGGGCCCGATGCCGCGAAGCTTCCCTTCCGGCGCGCGATGATCTGGTCGGCGGTGGCGATGCTCGCGGTGGGCGGACTGCACGCGTTGCGGGAAGCGCTGCACGGCAAGGATCCCTCGCTTGGGAAGTACATGCAGATTTTCGACATCGCCGGGACGGTGCTGATTGCCGCCGCGATTTCGTATCTGACGTTTGTGCTCTTCCGCTCGGTGCGGGAGGAACGCGAAGCCTCGCGCGAGCGCGTGCGGCATAAGCGAGTTCCGGTCCGGGACATGCCTCCAACGGCGGAGGCGCTTCCCGTGTCTCCCGCGCCCGCTCCGGCCCCCGGCCCGGCGGCCGCGGAGAGCCCGGTCAATCCGGAAGCGCCGTAGAGGGACGTGCCATGCGCTGTGCCGGTTTGCTTTCCATATTTCTTTGCGTGCCGCTCGCCGCGCTCTTCGGCTCGGATGCCGATTCTCAGCAGGCCAAAGTGAACCAGACCCGGCAGGAAGTCCGCGACCTCGACGCGCTCTACAAAAAAAGCCTCGATCCGGCGGAACGCATCGCGGCGGCGCAGGCGCTGCTCGAACGCTACGCCTGGCTGGAAGAAGCCGCTGGACTGGAAGACGCGCGCGCCGGGCAGTTGGAAGCGCTCGCGCGCATTGAAGCCTTGAGCAAGGAACCGGCGCTCTTTCGCGGCTATCTTTCGGACACCACGGGCGAGCCTCTGGCGGAAATCTGCGCGCGCCGCGCCGCCGAAAGCGAGGTCCCCGAGGCCCTGCAGGCGCTCAAGGCGCGGCTCGTGTTTGTGCAGGTGCGCAATACTTCGCGGCGCCAGTTGGAATTTCCGGGCGGGATTTTCTTTGAGAAGCTGAAGAACACGGGCGACCTGGAGCGCACGCCGGCCTCTGACAAGCGCCCGGCCGCCGCTGACAGCTACGCCAAGCTCTTTGCGCTGCCCGATAAATTATCCCCCGGGGACGACGCGCAGGTGCTGGCGCTGTTGCCGGAGACTCTGCCCGAACCCGCCAGCGTCGGCATTCTGGTGCGCGATCCCGAAAGCGATGCGCCCTCGCGCCGCGCGGTGCGGTTGTGGTTCCCCGCCGCCGCGGATCCGGATGCCTACCGCGTCACCAAAGCGCGTGAAGCCCGCGAGGAAGCCGCACGCAAGGAACGCCACGAGCAGGAAGCGGAGGCGTTGGCCAATCAGCGCCCCGCGGTCAAGCCCGCGCCCAAGCCCGAAGTGCCGAAGTTAGTCGAAGAGAAAGTTCCGGAGTCCGTCGGCGTGTGCCAGCGCGCGGGCGCGGAAGACCAGATTCAGGTCAGCTTAAAGACGGGCACGCGCTTCGATCCCGAGCAGCGCTTTCGAGTGCGCAAAAAGAATGCGTGGGTGGGCTTGGTGAAAATGCACGCGCAGGCGGCTGCCCCGGTCACCGTCACCGAAGACAAACAGGTTTACTGGGCCACGATTATCGACGGCACGCGCGAAGAACTGACCGAAGGCACGCTGCACCCGGAAAAGTAAGCGCCGCGCGCTTACTTCAGGATGAAGCCGTTCTTGTCGGCGAATGCTTTCTGAGTTTCGACGATTTTTTTGCCAATGCTGTCCAAGTCGACATTTTCCAGCGCGCCAAGCTTCGCTTCGCGCTGGGCATCTGTCAGCGTGGAATCCTTCAAAATAGCGAGCATGCCTTCGAGGCTCTTAACGCGGGTCTCCAGGGCATTGGCCGCGGCCTGCACGCTGTCCAAATATTCCTTGGCGCCCGGCGCTTCGGGGACCTTGAGGCCGTTCAGCTTCGCGCGCACATTTTTCAACGTCTCCTTCGAGCTTTTGATCGCTTCGTTCAAGGTTCGTTCGGCGTCGCCATCGCCTTTGGCGAGCAACTGATTTCCCATGGCCAGCTTTTCAAATTCCTTGGACAGGAACTCGGATTGAATCGTGATGTCGTTGTTGAAGTCGACAAGGGCTTGTTTGGAAGCCCCACACGCGGTCATGGTGCAGGCGATACAGACGGCCATAGCGGCGCCCAGAGTCCGGCTGATTTTAGAACGCATCGGTATGCTCCCTTTTTTATCGAATTGCAGCCTGTTTGATGTTTAACCCGAGCGTTCCTATTCCCTTTCCACGGACTTGCAATGGGATTACGCAGGCGGGCGCGGCGGCTTAATTTTCGATGTCGAAGCCGTTCTTTTCGGCGAAGTATTTCTGGGTCGAATTTGTGGTTTGAAAATATTTCTGAATCTCGAGCTGTTCGATTTCCTTGCGCTTGGCGTTCAGCTTTTCCATGGAATTCCCAGGGTCGCGGGCCAGCTCCTGAAGTTCGCCCACCCGCGCGCAGCATTGTTCAAGCGCGTCGAAGAGCGCGAGCACCGATTCGTGAAACTCCCGCGCGCCCTCGGCAATGGGGACCTTCAGTGCGCCGACTTTTTCGCGGGCGGAACGCGCATTGGCGGCCAGCGCTTCGCGCGTCCGGGTCAGGGCCACGTCGGCCGCATGGCCGTTGGTCTGATATTCCTTGTAAGCGCCGGCCATTTTGCTCAGCGTTTCGCCCAGGCTGCGGGTTTCCTGCGCGCAGGCGTCATTGAAGGCGACGACTTCCTTTTTGGAAGCGCCGCGCAGCATCACGAACATGACCGCGCCAAATGCCAGCGCAACCACGAGCGCCACCAGTAATTTTCCACGCATGTCCGGCCCCCTGAACGCCCCAGTTGCCTTGTGCGGGCGTTCCTACCCCGGCGCAGGCGGCGCGCAAAGGAAAACCACGCGTTGCCTCGCGCGGCTTGTGCAACTAAAAGCAACGCATGGAACCGCCGCGCAAGCGCCTCGAACGCCTCGTGATCGTGGATTTGGAATGCACCTGCTGGCAGGGCGGGCCGAAATACGGCCAGGAAATGGAAGTCATCGAAATCGGCATCTGTACGCTCGATCTCGCCACCCGCACGCCGACGCCCGCGGCCCAGATTTTTGTGCGCCCCGAACGCTCGACGCTCAATGAATTCTGCACGCAGCTCACCGGCATCACACAGGCCCAGGCGGACGCGGGTCTGCATTTCAAGGATGCCTGCGCGAAGCTGGTCCGCGAATACGAGACCCACGAACGCGTCTGGGTGAGCTACGGGGATTTTGACCGGCGCCAATTCGAACGGCAGTGCCGCGCGCGTAACGTCGCGTATCCGTTTGGGCGCACGCATTGGAACGTGAAGAACCTGTTCGCGATTCTCTATGGGCTGGCCAAAGAACCCGAATTGGACGTGGCGCTGGAAATGCTGGGCCTGAAGTTTGAAGGCCGGCAACATTGCGGCCGCGACGACGCGCACAACATCGCGCGCCTGACCGCGGAATTGCTTAAGCGCTGGAATCCCGCCGCCGCGCTGCCGGCCAAAGCATAATTACCGCACGTTTATTTAAGCGCTCCGAATGCCGCGAACGGCCCGCGCTTGTGGAGGAGTTCCACGGTGCGAAAACCCGCCGCGCGCAACTGTTCAATCTGAAATGTCACCGGACGCGGCGTATCTTCCTTCTCCGTGTACGCAAAAACCGTTGCACGGTATTCCTTGCCATTCAAATCTTCCAGGTATTGGCCGTAGGCTTCGGATTGCAGCGTCTGCACCGCGGGCAGTTCGTGCGCGACCATATCGTAAATCCACAGCGCACCGCCGGGCTTGAGCGCGCGATACAGCTTGGCGAAGACCGCGCGCCATTCGCTCTCGTCACGCAGGTGATGCAGCACCGCCGCGGCGAGAATCGTATCGAAGCGCGCTTCGCCCAAGTCTACTTCGCGCACATCGGCTTGCAGCGTCGCGACGACTTTCCCACCGGCCGCGCTGACGCGTGCTTTGGCGCGTTCGAGCATCGGGAGGCTCAGGTCGAGCAGGGTCACGTTCAGGCCGGGGATGCGTTCGAGTAGCTTGAGCGTGTAGTTGCCCGCGCCACAGCCGATGTCGAGCAGGTCTTTTGCCTGTGGCGAAACCGCCGCGGCGGTCTCCGCGATCAGGCCCATACAGAAGGCGCTGTCCATCGCGGCGACTTGGCCGGTCTCAAGCTGGCTGAAGCGTTCGACGTCCTTGTCGAAGCGCGCACGGATTTCATCGACAGTCGATTTTTTCATGGCCCTCTCCAGAAAATGCTTCGAGGGCCAATGTAACGAGTGGGCGCGGAAATTTCGAAACTTCTTACGCCTTCGCGGTTACCGCGGCGGGCGGAGCGTAGCGTTCGGCGCGGCAGGTCAGGTTGCGGCCCGCGCCGTCTTTTTCGAAGACATGCGCCTTGGCCGCGTCGAAGTGGATTTCCGTTTCGGCGCCGGTGGTAAAGGGTACGTGCGCGTCGAACTTGCCGATGAAGCGATGCGGCGCGCAATTGAAGTACACGACCTTCTGGTCGCCCAGGCTTTCCACGACTTCGACCTGCGCTTTGACACTCGCCGCCAGCGGCAGGCCCGCGGCGCTCTTCGAGTCGTGGATGTGCTCGGGCCGGATGCCCAGGCGCACGGGCTTGCCCGTGTATTCCTTAAGTTTCGCTTCGAATTCCGAGGGCAGCGGCACGCGCACTTTTTCGCCGCCATTGAAGACGAGGCCGGCGCCGGCCGCTTCGAGCGTCCCGTCGAGGAAATTCATCGCCGGCGTGCCGATGAAGCCCGCGACGAAGACGTTGTAGGGTTCGTCGTAGAGCGACATCGGCGGCGCGACCTGCTGCACCACGCCGCCTTCCATGATCACGATGCGGTCGCCGAGCGTCAGCGCTTCGATCTGGTCGTGCGTGACGTAGATCATCGTTGCGGCGAGGCGCTGATGCAGCTTGTGCAGTTCCACACGCATGTCCACGCGCAGCTTGGCGTCCAGGTTCGAGAGCGGTTCGTCGAATAGGAAGACCGCGGGCTTGCGCACGATCGCGCGCCCGACGGCCACGCGCTGGCGCTGCCCGCCGGAGAGCGCCTTAGGCTTGCGTTCGAGCAATTCGACGATGCCCAGCGTCTGCGCCGCGTCCTTGACGCGCTGTTCGATCTCGGGTTTGGGCAGGCCGCGCAGTTTGAGGCCGAAGGCCATGTTCTCGCGCACCGACATGTGCGGGTAGAGCGCGTAATTCTGGAAGACCATCGCGATGTCGCGGTCTTTGGGCGGGACCTCGTTGACGATCGTGCCGCCGATGGAAATGGTGCCCGCGCTGATTTCTTCCAGGCCCGCGATCATGCGCAGCGTCGTCGATTTGCCGCAGCCGGACGGGCCGACGAGGACCACGAATTCGCGGTCGGCGATCTCGAGGCTCACCTCGTTCACCGCGCGCACGCCGCCGGGGTAGATCTTTTCGACTTTGGTCAGGACGACGCCGGCCATGGGGCGCTGCGCCTCCGCGGGAGTACGGCTGCTCAAATAAGGTTGCCGGAGCGCATTAAACCCAACGCGCGGCGGTAATCAAGGAGGGGAAGGGAAGTTAAACCAGCCCCGCGCGCTCAAGGACCACGTCGCCGATCTTTTCATGCAGGCCCAGCGGCTTGGTGCAGCGCCACTTCACGCCGGGGTGTTGCTTGGCGGCTTCGCTGGCCATGACCGGAATGTCCTTCGCGGCGTGGCGGCCGGGCGAGAGCATGTACGGATGCACGACCACTTCGACCGCGCCGTCTTTGACGCAATTGGCGAAGCCCTGTGCGATGCTCGGTTCGGCCAGTTCCATGTGCGCGATGTGGACGATCAGGTCGGGGCGCTTGGCGCGCAGAATCGCGGCGACCTCTTCCAACATTGCGTTGGCTTCGGTGCGCTTGGAGCCGTGATCGACGATTAGCAATGCGGTCTTCATGCGTGCGCTCCGCTACTTCTCCACGTCCACGTCGTCGCGGTTGCCGTATTCGCGCCAGCCGCCGTAATAGTTGAGCGATTTGTCGTAGCCCAGCAGCAGCAGCGAGAACATCAGGTGCGCCGAACGCCCGCCGGACTGGTCATAAATCAAAAGCACCTGCCCGGGGGCCAGGCCCGCCGCGCGCAGGATCGTGTGGATCTCCGGCGGCTGGCGCCAGACGAGGTAGTCGTCGATGCCCTTGGTCTTCGCATTCACTTTCCGGAGTGGTGCTTCCCAGGCCATGTTGACCGCGCCGGGGAAATGGCCGGGCAGCTTCGCGCGCGCGTCGGTGCCCGTGTATTCGGCGTAGCTGCGCGCATCAAGCATGAGCGTAGGCGGGATGGTGCCCGGCGCCGGCGGCTTCAGGCGAAAACGCGCCAGGTCGTCGTACAGCGCCAATCCACGCAGCTTGTCGGCGGGCTTCCAGAGGCCCTCGCGCTCCTTGCCGCCCGCGGGTGCGGCCCCGTTTTCGGCGGCGCGCGCTTCGTCGCGCCACTTGGGAAAGCCGCCGTCGAGAATCGAGACGTGGTCGTGGCCGTAGGCCCAGAGCGTGAACCAGACGCGCGCGGCCAGGCGTCCGCCGTGGCTGTCATACAGGATCACGCGCGTGTCGGGTTCGATGGACGCCAGCACCGCGGCCTTTGCCACCGTTTCCGGCGTGGCCATGTAGCTGGGCTTTTTCTCGGGTTCCTGGAAGAAGTCCGATTCAATGTTGAATGCGCCGGGGATGCGGCTGGCGGTGAATTCATCGCGCGGGCGCGTGTCGATTACGACGAACTTGGGCGTGTTGGCGGGCTTTTCCTTGGCCATCCACTGCGCCAGATCCGCGGTGCTGACGAGCATTTCGGGATTGGCGAATTTTTCAGGCGCGGCCGGTTCGCCGTGGGTCGGGCGGATCGGCAGCGGACCTTGAAGCGGCGGCGGCTCCAGCGGCTTGGGGGGCGGCTCGGCGGCGACGCTGGCCTCGCCAAACGCCAAGCACAACAGCGCGCAGGCAAGAAATCCCGCGCGCTTGTGGAACGGCCGTGGTCCTGCGTTCAATTTTGACATGGCTTAGACGGTCATCACTTCCTTGGATTTCTTCTCGAAGGCCACGTCAAGCTGGCCTTCATACTTCTTGACCAGCTCCTGTACTTCTTCGCGGGTCTTGGCCACGACGTCTTCGCTGATGCCGGGCTTGCCTTCGTTCTCGTCGACGTGCTTGAGTGTATCCTTGCGCACGCTGCGGACCGCCACTTTGTGCTGCTCCATGCGTTCCTTGATCGACTTTACGGCCTGCTTGCGGCGGTCTTCGGACATGGGTGGGAAGGCCAGCCGGATCAGCTTGCCGTCGTTGCCGATGGACAGGCCCAGGTCGGCCGCGGAGAGCGCCTTTTCAATGTCCTTGATCGTCTTGGTGTCAAAGGGCTTGATGGTGAGCAAGCGCGCGTCGGCTTTGGCGATCACCGCGACGCTCTTGAGGTCCACGATCCCGCCATAAGAAGGAATGTCGACCTTGACGTTGTCGAGCACTTCAATCGAAGCCTGGCCCGTGCGAATGGTCTTCAAAAAGTGATCGTAGTCCGCAACGGTTTTGATCAGGCGGTCTTCGAGGTCCAGCAGCGCTTCGTCGAGGTCCATGTCGTTCTCCAATGCATTCGAGAATCGCGCGCCTTGAAGCCGGCGGCGCAAGGCCTGCAAATTTGGGCACTGGGCATTATGCGCGGGCGGGGCGCAGATGCAAGAATGCCTGGAAGGAAGCGCTCCGCCCGATCCTGGCGCTCGGCGGGCCGGAAAAAGAAAAAGCCGCCCGAAGGGGCGGCTTTTTCAGCGGGGCAAAGCGCCCCAAGGCTATTCGTTGGCGTCATCTTTCTTGGACGGCGCGGCCGCGGGCTTGTCGGAGGGCTTCGGCGCGTCGCCGGCCGGCTTCTCGGCGTTGGCCAGGCCCGGCATGGTGTTTTTCTTGGGGGCTTCTTCCTGCTTTTCGGCGGGCTTGGCTTCGGCGACGACCGGCTTGGGCGCATCGACGAACTTCGCCGGCGGGTTGGCTTTCATCTTGTCGACGACCTGCTGGTTGGCCGCCACGGCGCCGGCCACGAGCTGGGCAAATGCCGCCGGACTCGGCTTGTCGCCGCCCGACACCCACTGCGCAATCACCGAACCATCCGCCGCGAGCAGATACAGGGCCGCGCCGTTGGCGCCGCCCGCGAGCAAATTGGCGGGCCAGCCGGTGCCGACCGTGGGAATCTTGATCGTCTGCACGCCGCTGAGCGCCGCGCTGACTTTGGGATCGGCGAAGAAGCCCTTCTTCACAGGGTAGGCCACGCCCTCATAAAAGGAGGCCAAGTCGTTGCTCTTCTTCATGTCGCGGTCGTAGACGTAGAGCAGCATCGGCTTCTCGCCGCCGCGCGCGGTGTTAAGGTCGGTGGTCTTCCAGGTTTCAATCGCAGGGCCGGTGCCGCCGCGAATTACTACTGCCGCCGCATGGGCGTCGAAACAAAAGGCGAGCAATCCAACCGCAAGACACGCTGCAGAAATGCGCATGAAGGCTTCCCCCAAAGCTGTCCTGATGGCCTTAACTCTCGTAGCACGAGACCCTTGTGGTCAGACTTAACCAACCCTACTACTTCCCCGCTGTCAACCCGTCTACCGGACAATTTAGACGATTATGTAACCTTTATGTTCTAACGATTTAGATATTTTAAACTTTTCCTCCAAATGGAGTTATAAGGTCGTTGCTAAATCGTGGCCAAGGTCTGACGCAACCAAGCTAAATCTGGGATCAGAAAATCCAAAGCTTCTTCCATGGAATCCCGGTGATCGTATTCCCCGTGCACACTTAATGCACCTGTGAACCCAGAGGCCTTGATCTGCCGCAGCGCCTTGGTCCAGTCGACCAGCCCATCCGGCAGGCGGCAGAAGCCGCGCATCCAGCCGTTGGGCGTCTTGGTGACGTGGCTGTTCTTCACCGCGACCATGCCGAGCCGTCCGCGCAGCATGTCCAGCGCCATGTCGAGGGGTTCGCCGTCGAGCCCCAGATGCGCAGGATCAAGGTACGCCGCGACGTGGTTCGGGTCGAGGCCGTCGAGCAGGTGCATCAGCGCGCTCGCGTTGATCCCGTAATATGGGTCGCTGTGCGTATGGAAGACGGCCTTCACGCCGTACTTCTTCGCCAGCACCGCGTAGTCGGCGAGCTGCGCGCGGATCTCTTTGACCTTCGTCCAGTAATGTTCGCCCGGTTTCCAGAGCCAGTAACCCAGCTTCACGGCTTCGACACCCGCCTGCCCGCACGCGGCCCAGGCGGCTTCCGTGCTCTTGGCCTTCGGGTCGAGCGCCAAGCCACCGAGCGTCACCAGCGGCACGCTCAGGCCGACCGCCTTGGCCTGTTTGGCGAACGGGACGAGGGCCTGCTCGATGTTCTCCGGGTTGACGGGGTAGCCATCGCGCACGGCGAGGTCGAAGCCGTCGATTTTTTGCGCCTTGGCAAAAGCGAGCAGTTGTTCGGGTGTGTACGGCTTCAGCAGCTTTGAAAAAACGATGACCCGCATTTGTGTTTTCCTCTCCCAGGGGCTTCGTAGCCTCTCCGAAATTTGGGGAAGTCAAGAGGAGGTCCCCGCCGCTCGCGACTTAATTCGGACAGGGTACAAAATTCAGGTTGGGCGTCTCAGAACAGGAGTGAAAAATTGTGCACGTTGTAGGAATTGTAATTGAAGCATGCATACATGTTCGGTCTCAACTTAGGGTTTAAGACGCAAAATGTAGCGGACGTTTTTCTCACCTAAAGCTCGTCGCAGATTGGGCTTGAATTATAAGATTATGCGCAATGTGCTTTTTCTGGTGCGCCGGAAAGCTGGATCTCGGACAAACGTGCAACTCAGCTTTCTTGCTTGGCTTACACTTCAAATGAAATGAGAAAGCGGGCTTGCGGACACACTGGCATTCTATCTGCAATACCATGCTTCTGTTGGGGGTTGGCATATCATTCTGAGAAAGGAACCTTGCGTATGATTCGCCTGGAACCGAGCACGGTGCTGAAGTACGTCGAACTGGTCGATGCGTTCGTCAAGTTCCGCATCTTCTCGCACGACGAACTGATGCAGGTGCTTAAGGACGCTCCGATCAGCGACCGCAAGTCCTACGTAGGACTGGTCCTGGACAAGGCCGTCTCGGAACTTTCTCCCGATCTCAAGGCGCGCCTGGAGCACGACAAGGGCGAACGCCTGCGCGAGACCCTGTACGACGTTTGCGTGGGGCTCAACCCGAACTTGGACATTCATAAAGTCATCCTGCCGGTCAACGCGCCGGGCAAGAAGTCCGCGGTCACGCCAGCCACCAAAACGAAGACGCAGCGCGCGAAGAAGCCCAAGCGCGTCGATCCGGTCAAGCTCGCGGCGACCTTGCGCGGACAGGTCATCGGACAGGATGAAGCCGTGCAGGCGCTGACGATGGCCGTGGCGCGCGCGCAGGCGGGCTTCCGCGATACGAATCGCCCGGTCGGCACCTTCCTCTTTGTCGGCCCGACGGGCGTGGGCAAGACGGAGCTCTCCAAAGCCCTGGCCGACGCCCTCACGCCGGGCGAACGTAAGGCGCTGGTGCGCGTGGATTGCTCCGAGTACGCGCAGCCGCACGAATACGCGAAGCTGATCGGCGCGCCGCCGGGCTACGTGGGCCACGAAGACGGCGGGTACCTTTCGAGCGTGCTCTCGGATTGCGATGCCGCGGTGGTGCTCTTCGATGAAATCGAAAAGGCCGACGAGAAGGTCCACAACCTGCTCCTGCAGATCATGGACGAAGGCTACGCCACCGACGCGAAGGGCCGCCGGCTCGACTTCACCGAATCGATCATCATCCTGACCAGCAACCTGGGCCTGGCCGAAGTCGAAGCGCTGAAGGACCGCGCGGGTTTTGCGCGCTCGCGCGATACCAACCAGGCCGAAAGCCTGACCACGATTCAGAACGCCATGAAGAAACACTTCAAGCCGGAATTTTTGAACCGCATTGACGAGACTCTGGTCTTCCGCGGTCTTAACAAGGCCGACGCCGAACACATCCTGGATAAGTTCATCGCGCTTTTGGCGGGCCGCACGCGGAAGACCGGAATTTCCCTCGAGGTGAGCCCCGAAGCGCGGGGCTGGTTCCTCGAGCAGGGCTTCTCGAGCCAGTTTGGCGCGCGTGAGTTGCGCCGGACGGTGCAGAAGCACCTGGAAGCGCCGTTGGCCGAAGCGCTGGTGTCGGGCGCGCTCCAGAAGCGCGACTCGGTGCGCGTGGAACTGACCGACGGGAAGATTCGCATCGCCCCGCAGGCCGTCTCAGCGCAGTGAGAACTGGCTCCAGTTCGGTCGCGGGACGCCCGGCAGGCTAAACGCGCCAAGAAGCGTGCGTAGCCGGCGGTATTCAGGTTAAAAACCTTGCATGCAGCATCCACGGCCCAGGCGCGCGCTGACGCTCATGGGCCGTTTAGGTTTATGGGCCTACGCTCGTGCTATGGGGAGAGAAACCCACTCCACCCGAAATTAAATGCCTGTATCTATATTGTATGTATTGGTGGTTGGGTCGTTTGCTTTGATCGATTCGCTGGCTTCAATGGAATTCTTGGCGTCGAAGCGCCAAGAAAATAAAATGCGCATTAACTGGAAGGCAAAGTTCAAACGCGTTCTGGAGCATGCGGAACGTGGTAACACGGCTGCTGAGGCAGAGGTGGGGCTCTATTATCAATACGGAGTTGGCACGCCTAAAAATGCGCGTCAGGCCGTGAAGTATTTCCACCGCGCTTCGGCGAAGCAAAATCCGATTGGGCAATACAGTCTGGGTTATTGCTTTGCAGAGGGTGTTGGCGTGAAGAAGGATCTGCGGGCCGCATATCGCTGGTTCATGAAGGCCGCGCAGCAAGGCGACGTTGATGCCGCATGGTGTGTGGGACATGCGCTTCGGCATGGGTACGGCGTTAGACGCAACCGCAAGGCCGGTTTTGCATGGATGCGGAAAGCGGCGCGAAAGAAACATACCCTCGCGGAGTTCAGTGTAGGGGTGTGTTACAGTTTCGGAGAAGGTGTGAAGCAGGATTCAAGCAAGGCCTTCAAATACTATTTGGCAGCGGCCAAGAAGGGCGACGCGCCAGCACAATACAACGTCGGTTATTATTATGAACACGGTTGCGGTCGAGCGAGCAACCTTAGGCGGGCTTGCTTTTGGTATCGGCGCGCAGCAGCGCAAGGCGACAAAAGCGCCCAACTCAATTTGAGGCTTTGCCGCTCGGCATTGCGGCGGCCAAACGTGGGTTCAGCCTAATTCTGACGCTTGGTTCAGCTTAAACGGTGCAGTTTCCGGAACTGCGACGGCGGGGTGCCGGTCACGCGCTTGAATGCCGCTGAAAACGTAAACAGATTCCCATAGCCCACCGCGTTCGCGACGGCTTCAATCTTGGCATCGGTCGTGACCAGGAGCGCGTTGGCGCGCTGCATGCGCAGCAGTGTGAGCTGTTCGACGGGACTGCGCCGGTATTGGCGGTGGCAGAGCCGGCGCAGCGTCTCGGGGCTCATCGCGCACAGCCGCGCCATTTCGGCGAGCGTCCACGGGCGCGCGAGGTCCGCGTCGAGCGCCTGCCAGAGCCGCCACATGCGCCCGTCGAGATTGGCCGGAGCTGCGAGCAGCATTGCGTAGCGGTGCACCAACTCGACCCAGTGATGCAATAAAGGAGCGTCGGCGCCGGCGGTGATTTCGCGGTACAGCCCGCCCAGGCTGTCGCGGAGCGGACGCGGGTCGCATTCGATCAGCGCGGGTGGACCGTCGCTCAGTGTCGAGCGGCCGTCCCGGCGCGGCGCATAGATGACCCACGCCACGCCCCAAGTCTTCTGTGTCACGGCCTGGTAGGCGTGGAGTTGGCGCGCGGGCATCAGGTACGCGCTGCCGTAGCCAAAACGTTTCCAAGCACCCTCGCAGAGCGCCGAGCCGGCGCCTTCAAAGCAGACCATAACCACATCCATGGCCGGGGCTAGGCGCACCCATTCAAAGCCCGGTTTGGCGAAGGAAAGCCCCGCACCCAGAATCCCATGGCGTTCGAGCAGCGCGCAGCTCTTAGGGGCGATCAATTGCTGATAGGTGCGCGAGCCGATCTTGTGGATTTCGCTTAAATGCTTGTGGATTGGGCCTATGGCCATTGTGGGCTCCGGGAGGCATATTGATTCATGCGGGCGCAACCCAAACGCGCAGGAGACCTCGATATGAACCAGAATTTACACTCTACGGCAGGGGCCGAGCTTGTACAGGCGCTGCCCGAACTCACCCAGCCCTACGCGCTCGGCGCGGAAGAGATCGCGTCTTTTCGGCGCGATGGGCATGTGTACCTGCGAGGATTATGCTCAAGTGAGGAGATTTCGGCTTACACGCCCGAGATTGAAGCCGCGGCCCGCGCGCGCAACCGGGAGACTCGGCCGCTGGCCGAGCGCGACACCTACGGCAAAGCGTTTTTGCAGACGCTTAACCTGCGCCAGAACAGTGCGGCGGTCATACAATTCGTGACGGCGAAGCGCTTCGCGCGCGTGGCGGCGGAATTGATGGGTGTGCGCGCGGTCCGGATCTTCCACGAACAGGCGCTTTTTAAGGAACCCGGCGGCGGGCGCACGCCGTGGCATCAGGACCAGTATTACTGGCCACTCGACACCGCGAACACGGTGGGCTTGTGGATGCCGCTGGTAGATGTGAGCGCCGAATGCGGCGCGCTGCTGCACGCGAGCGGTTCGCACCGCATGGGCTTACTCGATCAGCTCAATATTTCGGACCAGTCGGACGAGGTCTTCCGAAAGCACATTGAAGCGCAGGGCTTTCCGGTCGTAACCAACACGATGCGCGCGGGCGACGCGACCTTTCACTACGGTTGGACGCTGCACGCCGCCCTGCCGAACAATTCCAAGCAGATGCGCAAGGCAATGGTCGTGACGTACTACGACGCGGACGCGCGCGTGGGCGTGCCGCAGAACGCGCACCAGGAAAACGACCGCAAGGTTTTCCTGGGTGGCATCGCGCCGGGCGAATTGGCCAACGGCCCGCTGAATCCGGTGCTGTACGACGCGAACGACGCACGCTGAGAGGCAGAGTGGCGCAAATTTTAAATCGGTTTGGCGTTGCCACCGGGTATAGTTCTTCCGGAGGCCGTGACCATGAAGCTACTCGAAATTGTCATCTCCCTTGCGTCCGAGTTGCTCGGGAACGCCTTCGGAGGCGTTCTGGCGATTGTGGTGATGGTCGGCCTGGTGGCGGCGCCTTTTTTAATCGGTCTTGGGTCTCCTTCTAAAAATTCAGAAACGCAAAAGCCCATTGAGGGAAGTATGCACGCCAACGCCGATGAGAAATGATATGTTCGCGGCATGAGCGTATTGCTTTGGGCGATTCGAAAAACATTGGGCCCCGCGGCGGCGGCGCAGGTGGCGCTCAATCGCGCCCGGGTTGCGGGCGATCCTCAAAAAGCTGAGGGCTGGCTGCGTAAGTCTTTGGAATTGTGTCGAGAATATCCAACCGGTCTGAAAATTATTGAGCTGCATGCGCGGCACCAACTCGCAGAGGTTCTCTGGAAGCAGGGCCACTTGCCCGAAGCCGAACAAGCATTCAGCACGTGTCTGAATGAATTGGAATCCACGTGCCCCACGCATCCATTTCTGGCCACCTTCATGCTAGTCGCGGCTCTATTCCAAGCGGAAGCGAAGCATTCCAAGCCAGACGCTCTGGCGATTATGCGTAATGCCGAAGGTCTGCTCAATAAAAGTCTGGCCGACCCGCTGCTTTCAGGAGTCGATCAATATCGTCGAACTTTGGGATTGCAGTCTGTTTCGACCTATCTTGGTGAGCTGTTATTTGAAAATGGAGCGTTCGCCGACGCGGAAATGCGTTACCGAAAGGCGTTGGAGATCGGCGTAAATATGTTGGAAAGCCTGCCGTCGCACGAAGCGCCTTTGCCAGACGATTTAAACGACGAGTATGAAAAATTGAAGCGCGCGCTGGAAGCGCAGCAGAAAACCGAAGCGCTCGCCGCGCTCGAGAAATACCGCGAAACCTACACCGCCACGTACCAGCGCCTGCACGGGTAAGACGCGCCCGGCTACTCGTTCGCGTCGTCCTTCTTCTTCGAAGTTTCGGCGGGCTTTTCGGTCTTATCGGCTGGCTTGAGCAGCGCTGCCGGATCGGCCTTCACTTCCGGCTTGCCGTCCTTGCCTGCGACGACGGCTTCATCGACCTGCAGATTCATCTTCAGCGTGGCCGACTGCTTGTCTGCGCCGGTAGCCGTGAAGCTGGGCGAGAACGCGCCGGCCTTCGCGGCTTTGCCTGCGAGCACGCCGTCTTCGCCGAGCGTCAGGCCGTCGGGCAGGCCCGTCGCCTTCCACGTGTACGGTGCAATGCCGCCGCGCGCGACGAGCTGTTGCTTGTAATCCACGCCGACGGTGGCTTTGTTCAGCGGCTTGGCCATGACTTCGGTCTTGGGGCGCGGCAGCGTGCCCAGCGGTTTGAGCGCATTGACGCTGGTCATCTCGGGAATTTTCGGCATCGGCGTCGTGTAGTAGAGCATCAGCTTGGGCTTGGTGGCGCCTTCGCGGGCGTACACGTGCACGTTGGAGTCCGAGTCGTCTTCGAGCGTGAGCAGCAGGCCCAGGTTCGGCACCGTTTTGCTCTGCCAGGCCTGGACGAGGCCGGTGACGTCGATGTCAATGCTCTGCCCCGCGCCGGATTCCTTGGCGATGCGCACCGCGGCAATCGCGTTGGGGTCGAAGTCGCCGCCCGGGTTGAGCCATTCGTCGAATTCCTGGCTGTTGGTCCAGGACGTCCAGCGTTCGGAGAACGGGCGCAGCAAACGCTGCACGCGGATGTAAGGCTTGGTTTTGTTGGGCCAGCACTTGTCGGTGGTGAGGCGGAGCGTCGCGCCCGCGCAAGGCTTGCTCGTCGCGGCGTCGAATTCAAAACGCATCATGATGCGGTGCTTTTCGGCACCGCCCATCAGCCGCAACGTCGGGCTTTCGCCATCGACCTTGGAGGGCTGGCCTTTTTCGAGGCTGCAGATGCTCACGTCGGCGACCGGGTTGAGTTCGAGCGGTTCGCCTGCGGACAAATTCCAGGCAAACGCGAAGACGGCAAGCAACAAGGACAGGCGCGGCATGACGTGATCTCCCCAGGCACGAGTACGAATAGGGGTTGCCATTGGCGCAGCCCCGTTTGGGAATAATAAAGGAGCGCCGCGCAGAAGGCCATTGGCCAGCGGCGCTAATGTATTGCTGCAAAAGGTTTTACTGTAATGTCTATACCTTAATGATGGACCACTTTACGAACCAATGCGTGCGCTACTTTATGCGCGTGACAGCCAGATCGTCGAAGCGAATCGGCGTGTTGGCGAAAGGGCTGCCGCGGACCGACGCGCGTCCGGCCTCGGGCTTTTCAGTCAGCGTAAGCGAAAGCTGCCAGTCCTTGGGTTCGGGGTCGCCTTCGGTCCAGGCTTTGCCTTCGACGACCCATTCATTGGGCTTGGTCTCGCGCACCTGCATTTGAAAGCAGACCCACGAGCCCGGCTTCCACTTGAAGGGGACGGCTTTCACGGGCTCGTCTTCTTTGACGAGTTCGAGTTCCTCTTTTTGCGGCGAGACGCGCAGCCAGTGGCCGTTGGCGCCGTTGAGACCCACGCCGAAGACCGGCGAGCGGCGCCCTTTCGATGTCCCGAAGATGCGCGCCTTGACGGAGAGGCCCACGGCTTCGGTGGGGCCGAAGAGCACGCCGAATGAGTCGTTGGGTTCGCCGGGCAACTCGAGAAACTTGTTGCCGCCTTCTTCTTTGACGGCGAATTCGCCGCCCAGCACGAGGAACTCATCGGGCACTTTGCCGACGGCGGCCTTCTCGAAATTATTTTCATAGAGTGGTTTGGGCGGTTCCTCGGCGCGGAGATTGAGACTCGCGGCGAGCAGCACACCCAGGCAAATGCGCGCGGACAGCATGGGGAAATCCTCCTTGAATGCGTACACCGCTCACGCTTCTTCGGCGCGCAGTGCCTCAAGTAAAGTGCCGCGCAACGCCAGGCGCGCGGCGACAAACGCCCACAGCAAGCCATTCAGACACACGGCGGCCAGCGTAAACCACAGCCCGGCGCCGGGGGCTTCGCCGCCCACTCCTTTTAAGGCGGGCAGGACGGCCAGCAGCGCTGAACCGATCCCGCAAGCCAGGCCGAGGCCCAGCAGCGCGGCGTGTTCGCTTAAGACCAGCCACGAGAGCGTTGCGCGCGTGAAGCCCTGCGCGCGCAGCACGGCCAGTTCGCCGCGGCGTTCCCAGACGTTGCGCAGGACCACGATGCCCAGGCCCAGGCTGCCCAGCAGCAGGCCCAGCCCGCCCAGCGCCTGAAACGTGGAAAGATAGGTGTTCTGTACGGCGTCGAATTCGGCCAGGCGGCGCGGCGCGGGGATCAATTCCAAGCCCATATCCTGAAGCGCGCGGCTCAGGACTTCGGCAGCCTGGGCCTGACGTTCGGACGGCGCATCGATGAGGAATATTCGATACCCGCTTTCGCCCGGGAAGAGTTTCTCGAAGTTGCCGCCGGAAATCACCAGTGAGCCTTGAAGGATCGAATGTGAAAGCGCGCCGACGATGCGTAATTTCACAGGCCGGCCGCGCTCGTCGGGATACTCGAGCGTATCGCCGACTTTTTTCTCGAGGCCCCACTGCAGCGTGGCTTCATCGCCAATGACGGGAATTTCGCCGGCAAGGTCCGCTTCGAGCAACAGCCAGGGGTTATCGACGCGGGGTGTCGAGGTGGTGTTTCCAAACGTGAACGCTTTGCGCTCGGCGAGGCCCTGCGGATCGATGCCCAGAATCTGCGGGCGTTGCGCGCGATTTAAATTCAGGCAGCTTGCATCGTCGCCTTCATGCAGGCGCAGCGGCAGCACGCTGACGCCGTCGAGGTCTTTTGGGTTGAGCGCGAAGTGCTCGCGCCCGGCCTTGACGTTGAGATCGTGGACCACGCCAATCGCGCTCTGGCCATAGAACGCGAAGCCGCCGGTGCCTGAGTCGCGCCGCGCGGCTTTGCCGCTGGCGTCCAGGCGCATCGCGCCGACCGCCGCGACGAGAAACGCGCCGCACGCGAGCAGCCCAGCGACTGCGAGGCTGCGCCCGCGCCGCCGAGCGAGGGAGCGCACGCCCAGGCCGGCGAGCGAAAGCGCGCCTTTTGAGGACGCGCGCCCGAGGCCGGTCAGCAGCGACCACGTCAGAGCAAGCGCAGCGAGCAGCAAAAGCCCGCCCGCGCCGAAGAAAGGACCGGCGGCTTCCGCTCCAGTTTTGCCCCAGGCCCAGCCGGAAAGCGCCACCGCGCCAAGCGCGCACAAAATGGCGAGTGCGACCGACAGCCGGGGCGCGCGGAAATTTCCCACCGCCCCGCCGGAGAATTTCGAGACGAGCAATTCGCGCGCGGGTTGGCGCGCCTGTTTGCGCACAACCAGGGTGAGGGCCACGCCCGCGACGATCACACTGGCCCACGTGCCGATCAGCAGCGACTGCCAAGTCGCGTGATACGACAGTGCGCCGCCGGCGACCGCGCCGCTCCAGACATTGGACAGGCCCCAGATTATCGCGCGCGCGTAGTAGACCGCGCCGAACATACCCAAATGCGCGCCGGCGACCGAGAGCGCGAGGCCTTCCACTAAAAGGAGGCGTCGCACGGTGCGCTGGCGAAAACCGAGTGCGAGCAGCGTGCCGGTTTCAGCGGCGCGCAATTCCGCGCCCAAGCCAAAGAGCAACGCGACGAGCAGCAGCGCCGCGACGATCAGGAAGAAGCTGAAGCCGAGAAAGAGCTGGCCGAAATCCAGCGCCTGCCCGGTAGACTGCGCGGACATTTCACGCAGCGGGAACCAGTTCAGCCCGGCCTTTTCCGGGGTGAGGGCGCGGAGAAGCTCGCCGCTCAGCGCACCGATTTCCTGGTGGCTGTTGTCAATGGGATTGGGCTTGAGCGGCACGCGCAGCGCGGTCAGTCCGCCGAAGCGGTTGCGCCACAATTTTTGTCCCGCATTAAGCGAGATGAACGCTTTAGGCAGGCCTTTATGCGCGTCCCAATAGGCTTCATCTTTTTTTCGCACGGCGGCTTTGTCGATCTCGAAGCCCGGATCCCATTCGGTGCAACTGGTGGCTTTTGCAATGCCGGGAAAGGGCGGCATCAGTTCGCGATCATCGGCCGCGCCGGCGATGGGCACGATCTCGCGGACTTTGAAAGTATGCGAGCGTTCTTCGAGTTTGCGCAGCGCGCCGAGGACAAAGTAATCGATTTGCACTTCGTCGCCGGACTTCGCCGCCAGATCTTCGGCGAGCCATTCGTTCAGGACGATTTCATCGTCGCCCAGGTCCGCAGGGACAGGGTCGCCTTCCATGGCCGCGACCATCGAGTAAGGCGTGGTGTGTCCGGGCGTCTTAAGGCGATTGACGAGGTAGGTCAGCACACCGTGGCCGTTGGGCGCGGCGGCGCGTGCGGCAGCACCCGCGGTATCGTCGAGAAAGATGCGCGCGGTACGGACTTCCAATTCGTAGCGCTGCGGCACGAGGCGCACGTCGAGTTCGTAATCTTCGAGCGTCCAGGCGCGCGTGGATTTCTCTTCTGAAGGCGTGAGCAGCAGATTGATGTGCGCGGGTTTATTGAGCCGCGCCTGCAATTGTGCGAGCGGAAGATACGCGATGTACGGCGGAACCTGGTTCGCCTGAAGGCTGAAGCGCCCGAAGGCGTCGTCGCCGACAAGCGCATCGACCTTTAGCGTGACGGCGGCAGCGGCGTCTTCTTCGGGCGAGAGCGGTGCGTCGCGCGGCAAAAGGTGCGGCTGCGCGATGCGCAGCACGATCGATATTTTCTTATCGTCAGGGACGCCGTCGACGTCTTCCTCCTTAAGGCCCAGTTGCGCGGCGAGCCGCCGATTCAGCGCGACGTGCCCCGGAGCGAGCGCGGGGCCATGGCCGCCCGGCGAGAGTTTCCAGAAGTTTTCATCCACGCCCAGGATTTGGACTTGGTTGGCGCGCGCACGGCCGCTTTGAAGAGACGCGCTGCCTACGGTCAGGATCGCGGGGGCTTCGCCGGGTCCCGCGAGCACCTGGCGAAAATAATGTTCGCCGCCGAACCACGCGCCGCCGGCTTGGCCGATGCGCGCGGCGTTGAGCGCGGTGAGCGAGCCGCGCACCGAGTCGCCGACCAAAAGCGCGCCAGTGAGCACCGCCGCGGCAACGGCCGCGCCCAGCAGCACGCCCAGATGCGCGCGCCAATGCCAGGCCAGGCCGCGCCAAACAAGCGTGGAGAAGTTCACGCGCGCGGCTCCGCGGAAAGCGCGCCTGCGCGCAATTCAAGCTGGCGCGACATGCGCGTGGCCAACGCGGTGGCGTGCGTGACGACGACGAGCGTGATGCCGGTCTCTTTATTCAGTTCGACCAGGAGATCGGCGAGGCCCGTGGCAGAGGCGCCGTCGAGTGCGCCGGTCGGTTCATCGGCCAGCAGCAGGGCCGGGCTGTTGATCAGCGCGCGCACGACAGCCACGCGCTGGCGCTCACCGCCGGAAAGTTGCGAAGGGCGATGCCCCAGCCGCGCGGAAAGGCCCACGCGCTCGAGAAGTTTTTTGGCGCGCTCGGGCGTGCCGCCGCGCTCGGATTTGGGCCGCGCGAGCGTCGGCACGAGCACGTTTTCCAAAACCGTGCATTGTGGCAGCAGATGGTGCGACTGGAAGACGAACCCGATGCGGCGCGAGCGAAAATCGGCGAGCTGCGTTTCGTCGAGCTTCGTCAGATCCCGCCCATCGACGTGCACTTGCCCCCGCGTGGGCCGGTCGAGCGTACCCAAAATATTGAGCAGCGTGGTCTTGCCGGAACCGGATGGGCCCGTGACGGCCAGCGAAGCGCCTGCGTCGAGCTTCAGGGAAATGTCGTGCAGCACGACCAGCGGCGCGCCGCCATCGGGGCCCGGGTATTCCTTCGCGATGCCTTCAAGTTCGATCGCGGCGCTCATGTCGCGGCCTCCGGAGCGGCTTCGCGGACCCAGCGCCGCGCTTTCATTTCAAAACGCGGCAGCGAACCTGGCGCAACGGGAGCAATCGGCACGCGCAGCGCGAACGCGGCGCGGAATTTTTCTTCCAGCGCACGCGCGAGTGCCACGGCACGCGCGTCGTCGGCGTCGAGGCCCGCGAATTCCGTGTCGATGGCCAATTCCGTCATGCCGCGCTCGGTGCGCACGCGCACGCGGTATTCGGTGAGTTCCACGCACGCGCGCAGGAGATCTTCGACCGCGGAGGGGTACACATTCACGCCGCGCACGCAGAGCATGTCGTCGGTGCGGCCAAGAATTCCGCCTTCAATGGCCATGTCGTGGCGTCCGCAGGCGCAAACTTCGTCCGGCGCGCGCCTGACCCAGTCGCCGGTGCGGTAGCGAAAAAGCGGCATACCCGTGCGGCCAAGCGGCGTGAGGATCAGTTCGCCGGCGCCGCCTGGCGGGATGCTCTTTAGCGTTTGCGGGTCGAGGACTTCGGCCAGGTAACGCGCTTCGAGAATATGTAGTACATCGGGCCGGGTAGAGCAGGGAATGCTCACCGGGCCGACTTCGGTCATGCCGTGGTGGTCGCGCACGCGTGCGCCGGCCCAGGCGGCTTCGAGCCGCGCGCGGACCGCGGGCACGCTGCCGCCGGATTCGCCCGCGACGATCAGCGTGCGCACGCCGCTTTTGGATAGATCAAAGCCTTCGGCGGCGGCGACTTCGGCCAGGCGCAGCGCGTAGGTCGGCGTACAGCAAAGCGCGGCAGGCTTTAGGTCGAGAATATTTTTAAGGCGCACGGTGCTCGACATGCCGCCGCCGGGGATGCAGAGGTTGCCGCGGCGCTGCGCGGCTTCGAACGCAGTCCAGAAGCCGAGAAACGGGCCGAAGGAGAACGCAAAGAACACCGCCGCGCTGCGTTCGACCTCGGCCGCCTCGAAGACTTCGACCCAGTTGTCGACCATCCAGCTCCAACTGGCGTCCGTGTCGGCCCAGCGCAGCGGCTGGCCGGCGGTGCCGCTGGTCTGCGAAAAGCGCGTGTAACGCTCGCGCGGCTCGTTCAGGTTGACGCCAAAGGGAGGCGCAGCGCGCTGGTCTTCGATCAGTTCGGCTTTGGTGACCAGCGGCGCGGCCTGTATGAAGGCTTCGAGCGAGGCGACGCCGGTGTCGATTCCCGAATTTGCGAACTTGCGCTGCCAGAATTTATTGGCCGGCAGCGTGGCATGGAGCAACGCTCGCAAGCCTTGGAGCTGCGCCGCGCGGAGTTGCTCGCGATTCGGGAAATTCGGCATGCATCAGCCCTTGGGCGCAGGTTCGGGATCGACGGGCGCAGTGAGGGCCGCCGGGGGCGCGTCGGGTTTCGAGAGGGTGGGTTTAAAGCGTGTTACGAGGAACCCGCCCGCCGCCGCCAGCACAATGCCCGCGTAAAAGGGCCATTCGACGACGAATTCCTGTCCGGCTTTCCGGTTCGTAAAGACGAAGAAATAGAGTGCATTGATGATGGGTGCGCCCGCAAAAACCAGGGACATGACCACGCCAGGATTTCCGCCTGCGCCAAACGCCAGCAGAATGAAGAAGGCGCCCACGGCGCCGAGAATTCCGGCGAAGAGCGACCAGCCCATGCCCGCCATCGGCATGCTCCAGCCCGCGCCGCGCACGACCAGCACGCCGGCCGGAGCCAGCACGGCGGTCAGGAAGTATGCGACACCGACGAACAGAAACGCTTTGATGCGCCCGTTGACTTTATCTTCCATATGTTCGGCGCCAGCGGCCAAAAGCGCGCCGTAGCAGCCCCACGAAAGAATCGTTACAAAGGCAAATGCCAGCCACAACGAGGTACTGGAACTGTTCTGTTCGCCACCCATCGGCTTGTGCACTCCTTTAATGCGCGCCGCTATTTCGCGGGCGCCGGTTCGATCTTGTCGGCAAGTTCCTTCGGGATCGGGATCGCCTTCAGCGGCTTGCCGGGCTCGTAACTGACGCACGCCACGACCAGTTCGCCGCGCGCGGCAATTTCGCTGCCCACGTCAGACAATTTGCGAAAGGTGAATTCGTAACGCAGGGTCTTCTCGTTGCGCTCCAGGACGCGCAGTTCGACTTCAACTTTATCTTCAAAGCGTAAAGGTCGCTTGTAGTCGCATTCGGCATGCACCCGCGGCCAGCCAACTTTGCGGCCCGCGACTTCGCCGTGAATCGAGTAGCCCAGCGAACGGAAGAAAGCGTGCTCGGCGGTTTCCATGAATCGAAAAAAATTTGAGAAGTGCATGAGCCCGGCCATGTCGGTCTCGGAGAATTCCACCTGGCGTACGATTTTGAATTCGCTGGGCATGGGTGCTCGCGGCTTTCAGGGCGTGGCCCGGACGGCGAACTGCGTTTTGGGCGCGGCCACGGGCCAATCCGGCGCGGGTTCGCCGGACAAAACGCGTTCATAGGCGCGCAGGGCGCCACGCGCCATCGCATCCATTGAAAAATATTCGAGCACCGCGCGGCGGCCGGCGGCGCCGAGGAGTTGCGCTTCGGCCGGCGCGGAAAGCAGTGCGGCCAAAGCTTCGGCCAGCGCGGCGGCATCAGTGCCCGCGTACAGCCGCCCGCCGCCGAGGCGTTCGAGCAATTCAGGGAAAGCCGCATGCTGCGGTTGCACGACCGGCACGCCCGCGGCCTGGGCTTCTAGCAGGTACAGGCCGAAGGCTTCGCCATACGCCGCCGGGACGGTGAACGCGGTAAGACCGTGAAAGAACGCGAGCTTTTGCGCGCGGTCCAGGTTTGGGTGCCAGTCGACGGCCTCGCGCGCCTTCGCGCCGGCGAGCTTGGCGCGCAGCGCGGCGACGAAGTCTTCATCCGTGCCCGTGCAACTGCCGCCGATGCGTAATCGCAGCGTTTGGAACTCGGGGCGCGCGCGCAACAAGAGGAAGGCATCGATCAGCGTAGCGAGGCCTTTTTCCGGACACATGCGCGCGAAGTAACCCAGCGTGGGGCGCTCGGGCACGGCGGGTTCGTGCGTGTAGCCGGACACATCAATGCCGTTGTGGACGACGTGCACGAGGCCAGGGCGCAGCTCCAGGCGACGCGCCATCTCGGCGCCGTAATAACGGCTGACCGCGATGAAACCGTCGAGTTCCGCCGCGCGCGCTTTGGTTTCGGCCCAGGCTTGCGTGCGGAATGGTTCGGGCATGCCGTCGAGAAAGTAGTCTTCGCCCTGCAGCGTGCTGATGACCGGGACTTTGAGTTCCTGTTTCAGGCGCCGCGCCATGCCGGCAAGAAGAATATTGCTGAGCACGATCACGTCGGGTTTCGGCTGCCCTTTGAGCCACTCGGTCAGGCGTTCGAGTTCCTTGACCTGCAGGCCTTCTTCGCCGCGCAGCATGGAAAGCGTGAGTTCGCCGAGATCTTCGGGGCGCACCTTCGTCGCGGATTTGGCGGCAAGGTTTAATAACGCGCGCGCGTCGATCCAGCGGTCCAGCCAGTTCGGCAATTTGCGGAAAAGCACGTTCTTCTGCTGCAGATACACATTGATGCCGCCGAAGAAGACGGGCGTTCCGCCGCTCTGGTCGGGTTCGTCGGTGTGCAAGGGCAGGTACAGCGGGACCAGCAACACGTCGGCGCCGCACGCGCGCAACGCGCCGGTGAGCGAGTTGTCGCGCAGGCAGTTGCCGCAAAACATCGCGCCTGCGCCGGGCGTGAGCTGGACGATCTTCATGTCGAGGCGGGTTCCGCGGACTTCGGCGGCGTGCCCGAGGGCAGCGGCCGGCCATGGTCGAGGGTCGGCGGAAGCTTCGCGAATTCGGCCACCGCGTTATACAGCGGATCCATCTCGCGGAAGAGATCGCCGATCAGGCAGTCGGTCACCTGGCCGCGCGCATCGGGATATTTGTCGAAGAGCGCGCGGAAGCGGAAGCCTTCGTCGTAGAACGCGTAGACCAGCTTGCGCATCGATTCGATGCCCGTGCAAACGTTTTCACAGTACGGCGTGAAACGCGCGGCGGTGACGTCGTTGTCCTTTAGCGCCGCATCGACGGCGTCGGCGACCAGTTCGCCACTGCGCAGCGCGAGCAGCACGCCCGAACTGAAAACGGGATCTAGGAAGCCGAAAGCGTCTCCAGCCATGACCAGCCCGTCGGCGCAGGTGAATTTGGAGCGGTACGAGTATTCGCCGGTGGTGAAGAAGCGCTCCAGGCGCTGGCCTTGGGCCAGGTGTTCTTCGATCCACTTATTGGTCAGCACTTCGCGGTCAAAAATTTTCTCAAGATCCTTCGTGTCGCGGTAGAGATAATCCTTGTCCGCGACGACGCCGACGCTAAGCACGTCCTCGGGCAGCGGGATGTACCAGAACCAGCCTTTGTGTGGGATGTACGCGACGGTGGTCGCGCCTTCGTCCAGACCCGGATCGCGCTTCGCTCCCGTGTAGTAGGTCCAGATCGCGATCTTGTTGAGCTTCGGATCGTACTTGCGCCAGCCATTGCGCGAAGAAGTAAGCGCTTCCCGGCCGGAGCAATCGATGGTCACCGGCGCGCGGTATTCCTTCAAATTTCCATTTTGTTCGACTTTCACGCCGACGACGCGGTTGTTCTCCCAGATGACTTCCTTGACCGGCGTCTCTTCGTGAATTTCGGCGCCCTTGCTGCGCGCATTTTCAAGGAGCATCTGGTCGAATTCGGCGCGCACGACCTGCCACGTGACCGCGGATTCGTGCTTCAGGTGCTGGAAGAAATAGAACGGCAGCGAAGCCCGGCCATCCTGACGCACGAATTGCACGCTGAATTTCTTGGTGAAATGCGAAGCCTTCATTTTGTCGATCAGGCCCAGGCGCTTGAGCGGAAAATACGTCAGCGGCATCAGCGATTCGCCGATGTGGTAGCGCGGGAACTTCTCTTTTTCGAAGACCACCACGCGGCGGCCCTTTTCGGCCAGCAGGGCAGAACAGGTCGAGCCCGCGGGTCCGCCGCCGATCACGATGACATCAATGTTGCGTTCGTTCGACATGCCTGACTCCTCTTAGGATGCACTTTTTTCCGGGGGAAGAATCTCAACGATCTCCGCCAGCGGCCGCTTCTTTGAATCAAGCAGCGTATTGCGGCGGCCAAAAAGCACGGTGGATCCGTGCAGGCCCAGCGCAGGGCCGATTACGTCATCGGACTCGACGCGCAAGTAGCCCATCGGGCGGCTGGAATGCTGGATCGCGTGCTTGGCCAGAATGCCGCCGAGCGGCAAGCGGCCTTCGAGGATCTCGTTCTGCGCATCCTTGGGGAAAAGTTTAAGGTTGATGCGGATCGCGCCGAATTCGACCGGGCGCGAAGTGCCTTCGCAAAGCAGCACGACTTCGCGCAGCAGCGCACTGCCGCTGCGCTTGTGGTTCAGCACCTTAAGGAAAATGCGCGCGCCGTGGAATTTCTCCAGCGTCGGCGTCATGTCGCCTTCATGCACCAACAGGGCGCGGTACGGTTGCGGGACTTCTTCACCGGAAATCGAGGCAATCTCGGGCATGGGCTGGCCTGCTTCGAGGTAAAATTCGTCGAGCGGCTGGAGCATCTCAATCAGTTCCAGGCGTCGGCCTCTGCGTACGGTTTGTTTGGCCATGGCATCCTATCTTCTTAGGTGTAGCGGACCTGGCGGTGCTGCGGCAGGAAGAACGCCGGCAGCAGGCTGTCCACTTGGAGCAAAGCGTTGCGCGTCAGGCGAATCTCTTCGCCTTCCGCGGCGAGGTGCCCGCGCGAACGCAGCATTTCGAAGGCTTCCCGGAAGCGCGTGGCGATTTCGAGGCCGAATTTCTCGCGGAAATACGGAACAGAGACGCGGCCCAGCTTGAGTTGCAGGATCAGTTCGCGGATCGCACGTTCTTCGTCCGTCGGCGTGAGGGCGCGCCACAAGGGCAGCTTGTCGTCGCGCAGCGCGGAAAGGTATGTCTCGAAGTCGGGCAGATTCTGGTAATGCGTGCCATTGACGTGCGAGAAGCTGGCTACGCCCAGGGAACACAGATCCGCTCCGGTCCAGAGGCGATCGCGGTACACGAATTTCGTCTTCGCTGGATCGCGCACCACCGTGTAGGCGCTGGTGACCGTGTAGCCAGCCTTCTCGAATTCCGAAAACGCATGCGCAACCCAGGCACGCTTGGTGGGCCATGTGGCCACCGGCGCGGCCAGGCGCCCCTGCGCCTTCATTTCCTTATAGATGTCCGTGTTGTAGGGCACTTCCATCTGGTAAATGGTCACGCTGTCCGGCGCGATGGCGATGGTGCGGCGCACCGTTTCGAACCATTTCTCTTCGGTCTCTTCGACCATGCCCGCGATCAGGTCGACGTTGATTTGAGGGTAACCCGCCGCCCGTGCCCAATCGTAGGCGCGCAGAATCTCCTTCGAGCGGTGCGCGCGCCCGTTGATCTCGAGTACGTGGTCATCCCAGTGTTCGACGCCCAGGCTCAGGCGCGTGACGCCCAGCCCGCGAATCGCCTGCAATTTCGCTTCGGTCAGCGTCCCGGGTTCGGCTTCGAAGGCCACTTCCTGCGCTTCGTCCCACGGAAATAGGGCCTTGATGCCGTCGGTCAGCGTGCGCAGTTGATCGACGGAGAGATACGAAGGCGTGCCACCGCCGAAGTAAACGAAGTTCGGCTTGCGCCCGCGCAATGCGGGCTGCTTGGCATACAGCGCGAGTTCCTTCAGCGCCGAGTCGAGGTAGGCCTTGATCTGCAGCGAATCTTTATCCGTGTAGACGCGGAAATAGCAGAAGTGGCAACGCTTGCGGCAGAAGGGAATGTGTACATACAGGCCCAACGGATTGCCGGGGCGCGGCGCGCGAGCGAGCGCGGCGTAGGCATCGCCGGCGTGTTCGGCGGTCCAACACGAGTAAGGCGGGTAGTTGGAAATGAAATAATTTCCAACCGTCGTCTCTTCCGTGGTGGCGGCGCCTGCGGGCTTGGGTTGTTCTTCCGTCGCCATGCTGCTTTTCCTTCAACCGTCGCGCGAAATGGCGCGGCGTTACTTCTTACCAAAGCAGTACACCAGGCCATCCGCGGAACCGATCACCAAACGCCCCGCTGCGATCGCGGGCGAAGCGGCGATTTCCTGGCCGATCTCGTAGGACCAGGTTTCTTTTCCGTCATCCAGCGTGACCGCGTACATGCGCCCGTCGCTCGACCCAAAGTATACCCGCTCGCCGCATACCACGGGCGATCCATTGATTCTACCTTGGGTTGAAAATGTCCATACGGCTTTGCCGTCCTCGACGTTCAGCGCGTGCAAGCGCTTGTCTTCCCCGCCGATGAAAATTTTGCCATCGGCGATCGCGGGTGTTGAGAAGTACGCAAAATTACGGTCGCGATAAGACCACAGGAGTCCGCCGTGCTCCAGGTCCGCGGCGATAACGCGATCGGTGTGCTGGCCAAAGTACGCGCGTTTTTCGAAAACCGCGGCGGAGCCGGGGATCGGCGCGCCGGCTTCGCAGCGCACGCTCCCGTCGCCGGTGGCCAGGTCGACGGAGTGCAGGTTGCCGTCACAGCCGCCAAAATAAATCCGGTTGTCTACCACCGCGGGCGCGCCGTTGATCGGCTGGCCCAGATTGTATTCCCAGAGCTGTTTGCCGCTTTCGTCGAGGCAATGCAGACGGTTGTCAAAGCTCCCGACCAAAATGCGCAGCTCCGTGCCCTTCGGCGCCGGGACCTGCACGGCGATGGGCGAGCCCGGGATCTTCGCTTCGGTCTTGTAGTGCCATTTTTCTATGCCCGTTGTGGCATCGACGGCGAAGAGCATGCCGTCCATGTTCCCGACGTACACGATGCCATTGGCGACGCAGGGCGATGAGCCGACCTCGTTATCGGTCTTGAAGACCCAGACCTTTTTGCCGTCGGCAAGATTGAGCGCGTACAAGTTGTTATCGTCAGAGCCCACGAAAACCTTGCCGTCGAAGATGGCCGCGGACGAAACAACCGGGCCGTCGGTCTTGAAACTCCAGAGCAGCTCGGGTTTTTCAGGCAGTACGCCGGCGGCGACGCCCGCCAGATGCGGCGCACCGTGGAACATCGGCCATGCGTCGGCCGGTGGGGGCACGGGGCGATGCTGCTTGGGGTTGGCACGCGTCCAATTTGTTGCATCGGGTTGTTTAGGAGTGACTTTGTCGGGATCTTGTTTCGCGTCGCGTCCGGATCCTTCAGGCGTGTGTTCATCCAACTTTTGCCGTTCCTGGTGGAAAACCATCAGCGCGGCGCCCGTTGCGATGACCGCGGCAAACGCCGTGAGCAGCACAAAAGCGAAGGAGCGCGTCATGACAGCTCCCCCTTTTCAAGACGCAGGGAACCGCGCCGGCGTTCGCCGCCGCCCCAGCCGTCACCGCGAATTTCCAGCGCGGTGGCATAGAGCGATGCGCAGTCGGCGGGGCCGAGTGCGCGCGGATTAAACGTCCCCGTCCACTGCTTTGAGGCTTCGTCGGAGAGCTTCGCCAGGTGCGTCTTGTTCACGCCCAGTTCGGATAGCGAACGCGGGATGCCGGCGGCGTTGAGCAGGAATTCGATGCGCGTGGCCAGGGCTTCGACGGCCGCGCGCGGATCTTCGTTGCGCCGGCACAAGCCCGCCGTGGCGGCGAGGTCGAGATAATGTTCGCGCGCCACCGCGTCATGTGCGTTGAAGCGCACTACGGTCGGCAGCATCAGCCCAACGGCCAGACCGTGCACGATGCCGAAGTTTGCGGTCAGCGGATTGGCACAGGCGTGCGCGGCGCCGAGCATGCTGCTTTCGATGGCCGTACCCGCGAATGCGGCGGCGAGCTGCATGTGTCCGCGCGCACGCAGATTCTGCGGCTCCTTTAATACCACCGGCAGGCTCTCGACGATCCAGGCGCAAGCTTCGCGCGAGAAGACCGCGGAGAATTCGCTGCGCTTTTTCGTGACCGCGGTTTCAACCGCATGCGAGAGCGCGTCGATGCCCGTGCAGGCGGTGACGCGCGGCGGCTGCGAGACGGTCAGCTCCGGATCGAGCAGCGCGACGCGCGCGGCGGTCTTGGGATCGCCGCAGGCCATTTTTTGGTGCGTGGTTTCGTCGGCGATCAGCGCAAATGACTGACATTCGCTGCCGGTGCCCGCGGTCGTTGGGACGCAGATCAGCGGCAGCATGGGCTGCGCAGCCTTGCCCACGCCGCGGTAATCCTGCATCCGCCCGCCGTTGGTGTAGAGGAAGTTCGTGCCTTTGGCCACGTCCATGCTGCTGCCGCCGCCCAGGCCGATCAACAGCGTCGGTTGCGCGGCCTTCGCGACCTGCAGGCACGCGTCGACGTCGCGCGTGTCGGGGTTTTCGCGGACTTTATCGTAGACCACGACGCCCAGGCCCGCGGCTTCGAGCACGCTTTGGGCGCGCGCGGCGTGGCCGGCCTGGACGATGCCTTGATCGGTGACCAGCAGGACCTTCGCGTTGCCCGCGATCTCCCGGGCCACCGTGCCAAGCTGATTAAGCACCCCCGCGCCGTAGATCAGGCGCGTGCGGGGCACATAATCGAACCCGGCCACGTCCACATTCATCGCGTCACACTCCACGGTCCGGCACTGCGTCCTGGCCTTAATTTAATGTCCGGCGGTCCGGCAAAAATTCTCACGCGCTGGCTTTTTGAATCGCACGGCGCTGATACAGGAATTCGAACAGGTTGCCTTCATGCGGCTGATCCCAGCGCACCTGCATCGTCGGGATGGAACCCAGGTTCAAACGCCCAATCAGCGGGGAAGCCAGCAATTTCCTCGTAAAGGCCGGGTCTTTGGTGATTGCGGTCACGACGAGCGAATGCCCCATGACTTCGAGCATCTGGTCCTGCGGCAGTTCAACCACGCTCGCGTACGGAAAGAGAAATTCACGGTTCGCAAGCGGATGCGAAATGCTCTCACAGTATACGATCGTTGGGCGCAGAAAGAACGCGCCTTCGAAGTTCGCTTTGCGCGGGCCGCCGCGGTGTTTGGCGGCGAGGTCTTCGGCGCCCGGCGTCTGCAGGCCTTCTTCGATCGTGGTCTCAATCCATTCGGCCATCTTCGGATTGGCGAAGCCCGAAAGCGCGGCGCGTTCGTCGGTCGCTTTGCAGGGCGCGAGCGGTCCGAGCTTCTGCGCCAGCGCTTCGGCGATTTCTCGGCCGTACTTGGGCACGTAGACCGCGGAGGCATTCACGCAGGAGCGCCCGCCGTTTTCGCCGATCGAAGCGGCGATCACGTCGAGGTGCTCGCGCCAGCGTTCGATTTCATCGTTGCCGATCAGCACTTTGCTGTAACCCGGACCGTGGCACTGCACTTTCGGATCATTGGCGTAGGGTGCGGTGGTCCCGGTGTCGCCAAAGAGCAGCGAGCGCCCACAGGCTTTCAGAATCGCGCCCGCGCCTTCGTGATCGGTTGGATAAAAGCCGAAGGCTTCGGCCGGGCAGCCTGCTTTGATGAAGGCCTGGATCAGGCGATACGGTGTCCAGGGTTCTTCGCGGCCCGGCTTGAGCACCACGGGCGTTTTGAGCGCGATGGCGGGGAGCCAGAGTGAATTTACGCCGGGTGAGTTGCTCGGCAGCACTGCGCCGAGCGCGCTGGTCACTGGGTAATAGCTGACCGCGACGCCATCTTGTTCGCCCAGGCCTTCGTCGAGTACGCGCAAGTCCAAGCCGCGCGTAAGGCCCTTCAGGATCACCGGCATCTGCACGAGGTTGGTGTGAATCTTGGCCATGTTTGCGCGGACCATGCGGTAGGGCAGGCCGCTCGTCGCCGCGAGTTGTTCGATGTACTGCTCGGCGGACTGCGTCTGCGCGCCAAGCGGCAGCGTGCCTTTTAGGAAGAGTTCTCCGGCCTGCGCGCAGATCTCGAGCAGTTTCGCGACGCTGAGTTTAGCCAGCGCCGCGCGCGCGGCATCGAGTTTGGCCAGATCGCGGCGCAGCAGCCCCGCATTGACCACGCTGAGCTTCGCCAGTTCCTGCCCGGTGCGAAAATCCGAGACGCTGCTCGTGTCCAGGCTTTCATAAGGCTTGCCCAGACGCAGCGCGGGAATATGCAATGGTGCGCTCATAAAATGTTCCCGTTAACGATTTTCTTACACCGCGCCCGCAAACTCACGCAAAATTTAGTACACGCCTTCGACGACTTTTTTCTCGAGCATGCCGAACGGCCGCACATCGCCCACGCCGTCCCACGCATATTGCGCGCACGCCGGCCGGCGCACGCATTCGTCGCGTTCAAGAAACCGCGGCATGAAAAATTCGCGCGTCAGCGTGGTCAATTCGACGCGGCCCCATTCGCCGTAGCCGACTTGTTTGACGGTGTCTTTCGGATCGACGACGCGGAGCACCGCGCGCGGTTGCGGCGCGTAGTACGTTGCGGACCAGTTGTCTTCGGGCACGAGCGGGCGGCTGCAGGCCAGGCCCATCAGCGTATTTCCGTAGGTCGGCACGAACTGCGCCTTATTTTCGAGCACCTCTTCGGAGAGGAAGCGCACCATCTGCGGCGTCATCGAAGTCCCGCCGCAAAAGACCCCCTTGATGCCCGCTTCGATCACGTTGATTTTTTCGCTCAGCGCTTCGAGCAGCTTGGGCGTCGTGAAGAGACAATGAATGCCCTTGCGGTGCTTCAAGGTCGTGACGGCCTGATCGATCACGTGTGCTTTGTATTTATTGGCCAGCTCGAATTGCTTTTCGCCGAGCAGCTTGACGACCCAGCGCGGGTCCAGGTCCACGTGGTAGCACGAGCCGCCGCGCACGTTTGCCAGGTGTTCGATGGCCAGGCGCAGGCGCCGCGGTCCGGTGGGTCCGAGCATCAGCCACTTCGCGCCGAACGGGAAGTAGGTGTCGTCGAGCGTCTTCGAAAATTCCGAGTAATCGATCTTGTGGTCTTCCCAGCTCACGCGCTGTTTGGGCATGCCGGTTGTGCCGCCGGTTTCGAAAATGTGGAACGGGCGGTCCTTGTAAACGTTGGGCACCCAGCGTTCGTTGGGTTCGTCGCGCAGCCAGTTGTCGTCGAAGTGCGGAAAACGCGCGAGGTCGGTGAGGCCGCGGACTTCCTTGGCCGGATTCCAGCCCGCCTGTTTGGCCCAGTCGAGCCAGAACGGCGTGCCCGTTTCCGGCGTGAAGTGCCACGCGACGATTTCGCGAACATGGTTGTCGAGCCGGCGGGCGGACTCGGCGACGCGATTTTCGAGGGTTGCGGTGTTCATGCGACGCTGGCTCCTGCGGGCGCCGCCGCAGCGCCTTCCTTGGGCGCTTGGGCGGGCGAGAAATATTTGTCGATGGTGGCCTGTGAAGGCGCTTTGGTCAGCAGCGAACCCACGATCATGCACAGCGCCGAAATCAGGACCATCGGCACCACCGGCATAAAGCCCCACACGCGCAGGTCGCCGTTCGGCGGGGCTAGCCACAGGATTTTTTCCTCGCCGATGCTCCACAGAATGTTTGGCGCGTCCTTTACATACATGCTTTGCAGCCAGATCGTCACGCCGATGCATACGGCCACGGAAAGCGTGGCCAGCAGCGCGCCCCACTTGGTGCTGCGCTTCCAGAAGAGCGCGGCGATCATGATCGGAGACATCGCCGCAAAGCCCGAGAACGCGAAGCGCACCGCGATTTCGAAGATGCCCTGCTTGCCTTCCATGTAGAGCGCGACGAAATACGCAATCAGGGTGACCACGAGAATAAATACGCGCGCAAAGATCACGGTCGCACGTTCACCGAAGCGCTGCTTGCCGCCGTAGTACGAGAATATGTCGCGCGTGAACATGGTGCTCATGGCCAGCACCTGGTGTGCATCTGAACCCATGACCGCCGAGATAATCCCGGCGCCGAGAATCCCCGCGAGTGTGGCCGGAACGTATTTCGTCAGCATTTGCAGCAGCACGCCGTCCGAAGATTTAATGCCCGGGATCAGGTCCGCCGCCATCGCGCCCAGGAACACGCAGGGCAGCCAGATCAGCATGATCGCGATGGGATACAGGACCACGGTGCGCTTGAACGCGGTCACTTTTTGCGCGCTGAAACACATGATCGCCATGTGCGGGAACATGATCGAGGAAAGCGGGATCAGCGTGTAGCTCCAGAAGTACCGCGGATCGATTTTTTCGCGGTCCAGCAGGTAGGAATCCTTGCCGTTGGCCAGGCTCTGGGCCACTTCACTGAAACCGCCCGGTAGGTTATTGCTGATGACCACAACTGCGATGAGTCCAAATGCCAGAAACATGATCGTTTGGAAAATATTGACCCAGACCGTTCCGCGCATCCCACCGAAGAACACATTCAGCGTTACCACTACGGCTACCGTCGCGCAGCCCAGCCAGTAGGGGATATAGGGATTGGCACCAGCCTCGGGAATCGAGATTTCGCGCAGCACCGTGCCCCCGCCCATAATGCTGATGATCATGTAGGGCACGAGCATCGCAGCCGAAAGTCCGAAGATCACCGTCCCGATGCCGGAGCATTCCCAGCGGTCGCGGAAGTACGAAACTTGTGTCATGTGCCCGAAGCGTTTGCCCAGCGCCCAGAGCCGGGTGCCGATAAAGAAAATCGTCAGCGGGATCACGAGGCCGGAGGACGAGGCCATCAGCCCATACACGCCGATGCCCTGCTTATAGGCCAGCCCCGAGCTGCCCAGGATCGCGAACGCGGTCATGTTCGTGGCGAAGATCGAAAGAAAGAAAACCATCGGCCCAATGGTGCGGCTGGCCAGGAAGAAGTCTTCGCTCGTCGACTTGCCTTTTTTAAACGCGACGCTGCCGATGACCGCAACCAGGATCAGGTAGATGATGACGACGACCACGGGGACCATTAATGGCTCTCCCCCTGCGGCGCGTCGGTTTCAGGTTGCACGTCTTCGAGGTGCGCGGGCCAGACCGTCTTGACCAGGAACCACATCAGGCCAGCACAGGCGATCGAATAGCACGCGTGATACGCCAGACCCACCGGCAGAAAGCCGAAGTACAGCGTTTCTTTGTCTTTAAAGTTCCAATAATCCTGGTGCGCCGCATATACGGCGAGCACCACGAAGAAGACGAGCCACTTTTTCACAAATGGAACCCTTTTCCCGTTCGAGCTGGCCGCGTATTACTTCTTCTCTGTCTGGATGGCGTACAGGTGCGTCTGCGTGGCGATGTACAGGACGCCGTTGGCCGCGACGGGCGACGAGAACACGGGCGCGCCCATGCTGATCTTTTTGGGTTCCTGCTTTTCTTTGGAGACTTTGAAGATGTAAATGTCGCCTTCTTCGTTGCCGATGTAGACCTTGCCGTCGGCGGCGAGCGACGAACCCCAGATGTGCGACTTGGTGGGATAGACCCAGTTGACCTTGCCCGTGGCCGCGTCGAGGCAGTGCACGTTGCCCGAGAAGTCGCCCACGAAAACCAGATCGTCGACAATCGAGACCGTCGAGATGCTGCGCTTTATGTCCTTATAATTCCAGACGCAGCCCGATGTCGTCACGTCGCCGCTCTTGGTCGGATCGATGCAGGTAAAGATGCCCAGCCCTTCGCCGTGTTCGGGGTCCTGCCCGGTGGCCGCGTAGATTTTGCCCTTATAGAGCACCGGTGTGGCGATGACTTCGCTTACGCCGTTGGCGTCGGGGTACTTGATCTTTTTGCCGTCTTTCGTTTTGTACTCGGGCGGATTGCAGTCGAAGCGCCAGAGCGTCTTGATGTGGTCGTGGTCGCCTTCCTTGACCGGCGTGGGATCGAAGGCATACAGCCAGCCGTCGCCGCCGCCGAAGAAGATCTGCAGCTTGCCATTGACCAGGCCCGCCGACGGCGACGACCACTGCCCGTGGAATAGGCGCCGGCCGATGCCCGCGTCGTCTTCGCCCAGGATCTGGCCGGTCTTTTTGTCGAGCGCGATCAGGCTGGGGCTATTGGGCGAGGGGATATTGACGTGCGACCAGTCCTGCCCGTTGGAGGTGTTCACATACAGGGTATCGCCCAGCATCAGGATGGAGCAGTTGGACATGTTGTGCGGAAACACGCCGAGTTCGTCCATCATGTCGTACTGCCAGATGATGTCCGCGTCCGTGGGCCCCGGTTCAATGGGCTTGCCCGCGCCACCGAAGTATTTGGCTTCATCCTTGAACGGGCCGTCGTTGCCGTTGGCCATGCCGTTCAAATCCAGGCACAGCACTTCGCAGCGATTGGTGACCACATACACGCGGTTGCCTTCGACGAGCGGGCTGGAGCAGATGCCCAGGTATTCCCAATCATTGACCTTGCCGGACGGCAGCTTGGGCGAGCAGAGCTGCCAGAGGAATTTGCCGTCGGCTTCGTTGAAGCACATCACCACGCCGCGGTCGCTGGGCCGCTTGTCGGGAAGGTTGTACTTCGGATCGCGCGGGGATTCGTTGTTTGTGCCGACGAGCACCTTGCCCTGCGAAATCACCGGGTTGCCATAGGACTGCGAGCCCAGCTTCACGACCCACTTCACGTTTTTGGTGGTCTTGGGGTCGATCTCTTCGGTATCGCCGATCTTTTTGCCGGCGTCCCAGTCATCGGGAAGGTTCTTCTCGTCCGAGACCATGTTGCGGTCGTTGGAGCCGCCCCATTGCGCCCAGTCGCCCGCCTTGGGCTTCGGCGGCGCGGGCTCTTCCGCGCAGAGGCCCGCGGTGAACAGCGCCAACAGCGTCAGAACCGAGGCTGACTTCATCGCATGCTCCATTTCTACTTGTTTGGCGTCACGGTGAGGTTGTCGACGTACACCCGCAGCTCCTGCGGCGCGTATCCAAAGAGGCCCGGCGATCCGCATGCGTGGGCCTGTTTGTGCGGCGCTTCGATGGTCCACTTCTCCGGCTCCGCTTCGCCGCGCTTCCAAACCTTCGCGCGCACGGTGCCCGAACCATCCGCGGCCAGATCGACGCGGGACTTCATGTGGTACCAGACGTTCGGCGACCAACTGAACGGCACGCTCACGCGGAACCGTTCCAAGTTCGAATTGATCTCCAGCTCCTGCGAGTTGCCCTTCAGGATGATCATGTAGCGCTGGTTGACCTGGCCGACTTCGCTCATCTTGCGCTTTGTGCCGTCGCTCATCACATCGCATTCGACGCTGTAGTTGCTCATGTCAGGAGCTCCGATGAACGTCATCGCGCGCTGGAAGAGTTTGTTGTCGATGGTCTTCGTCAGAACCTTGCTGCCGTCCTTGTCACGGATCTCCCAGCGGAAGCGTGCGCCGATCCAGGGCAGCGGCGGGTAGGCGAACATCACGCCCGCTTCCGTCGCATGCTTCTCTTTCAGGTCGGCGCCTTCGAAGTCCTCTTTCATCGGCAGGTCGTTGACGATGCGCCCGCGCACGTAGCCCTTCAGCGTGCCCGCGGTGGCTTCGAACATGCCCGCCGACGGCACGTTGTCCGGCTTGGCTGTGAGCGCGTTGTCACCGTCGATATTCGCGTTGAGGTACGCCTGCACTTTTGCGGTGGGCGGGACGAAAGCCTTCCAAGTCGCGGTCTTTTCGACGCCGACCAGGTTGCCCTTCGCGTCCAGCTTGCGGATCTCGAGCGCAACCTTCTGGCCGGGCCGCAGCAGGACTTCGGCGGGCACGATCTGTAGAACGGTGGCTTCGCCCGGCGTGACTTTCTCCGGCGCGGGGACCGCGTTGCCGCCGTGCCCGTCGCCGGCCTTGCCGATGGCGTACAGTTTCTTGGTCGTCTGGATGTAGATCTTGCCGTTGGCCACGCAGGGCGAGCCGTCGCATTCGCCTTCCAGTTTGACCTTGCTCAGGATCACGCCTTCCTTATCGGTGGGCTTGATGATGTAGAAGGTCCCTTCGCGCATCGCGACGTACAGCTTCCCGTCGGCGTAGAGCGGCGAGGCGTGGCGCTGGTCGATGGCCAGCTTTGTGCGCCAGGCGATTGTGCCTGTCTTGGCATCGACGGCGCAGAGTTCGCCGCTTTCGTTGACCTGGTAAAGCGTGTCGCCGACAAGCACCGGCGAGCAGGAAAACGCGCTCAGTTCGTTGCGCCAGGCTTCGGCACTCTTGGGCAGCAGCGGGCCGGCGTCGGTCTTTTCGGGCTTGGCGTCGAGTTTGATCGAAACCATGCGCCCGGTGTTGGTGGCATCGATGTTTTCGCTGCCGTGGATCGCGATGACCGTGTTGTTGTACTTGACCACCGAACTGTTCACGCCGCCCATGCTCACAAGGAAGCGCCAAAGCACGTCGCCCGTACGTGCGTTGACGCAGGCCACATGCCCGCAGCCGGTGCCGGTCAACAGAACGCGCATGCCATCCAGGTTCGCGAGCACGGGATACGAGAAGGAGTTGTCCTTCGGCCGCACGCCGGGCACGTTCACGCCGACGTTCGATTCCCAGACCAGCGCGCCGGTCTTCTTGTCGTAAGCGTAGAAACGGTCCGCGGGCACGCCCTGGCCACCCCAGTTAGCGGTGATGCCGTGCACGATCGCCAGATCCCCATCCAAAAGCGGGCCGCCCGTGCGCGAATTCGGGAAGGTCATCTTGCCCATCTCGTCCATCAACGCGTGCTGCCAGACCAGCTTTCCATCGAGCGTGAAGCAGGTGAGTTCCCCGGCCGTCGAGAGCGCGTAGACCTGCTTCGTCTCCGGATCGACGGCGACGCTGCCCAGCGTGTAGCGCAGGTAAATCACGTCGCTTAAGAAGTCGTGGAAATGGTGCGCCCAGAGTTCCTTGCCCGTCTCCGCGTCGAGACAGACGAGGTCTTCGGTCAGGTCTTCGCCTTCGCCGCGAAACGAGAGCGTGAAGAGCTTGCCGTTGTAGATTGCGGGCGTGCCGCGACCCGGCAGATCGACGGCGAAGAGCTGGCCATCGCCCCCAACCGTCCAATTTTCGGTCAGTCCAGTTTCGTTCGAAGTCCCATTCTGAAACGGACCGCGCCAACTGAGCCAGTCGCGCGTGCTGGCGGGTTCTTCGGCATTCAGTGTAAGCGGAATAGACAAGGCGACAAAAAGAGTTAACCTGTGGAAGACAGAGAAGTTAACAGTGGGTACACGTACTGGTCTCAAGGGCCAACCCTCGTTTGACGTGAAGAGGTAATTAGTACCTACACGTACCAAGTTGTACAGAATACACCATGCTGGGAGTCACGACAAACCAAATGTCAGAAATTCCCATCGACGATCCCCAGCGCCGTCGCTTACCGCCGCTCCTGCGCCGCGCCTGGTACAGCTTGAATCAGGCTTTCCGCCGTCGGATTGCGCATACGAATTGTACTCCAGATCAATACACGGTCATGCGCATTCTGACCGAAGGTGGCACCGAAGGCATAACCCAGCGCGATCTGGCAGCGCGCATGAGCAGCGACCCAAATACGGTTTCATCCCTGGTACGGCGCATGGAAAAGGCCGGCTTGCTGCATCTTAATTCCAATCCCAGCGACCGCCGCGCGCATCTGATCCAGCCCACGCCCGCCGGCGCGAAGCGCTTCGTCGAATTGCGCGCCATCGCGCAGGAACTTCAGGGCGAAGTGCTCGAAGCGCTGCCGGCGGAACGCCGCGAGGAAATTCTCGGCGCGCTCGAGGTTCTGGCCAACGCCTGCCGTGACATCGCCGACCGTTCGGCGAAGAAGGACAAGTAGCGCCCGTTATTTGCGCTTTACGCTCCCGATCCACGCTCGTAGATCAAGCCCATGCCGCACTCCAAAAAAGCCGCGCTCGCCGAGTTCGCCCCCGAACGTGCCGCATTGGCGAAAGCCAAACGCATCGTTGTCAAAGTCGGCACCAACCTGCTGACTGGCGGTGAGACGCGCGTGCACGTGGGTTACGTGCGCCGACTGGCCGCGGCGGTCAGCGCGCTTTGGAACGACGGCCGGCAGGTCGCAATCGTCACCAGCGGCGCCATCGGCGCGGGCTGCGGCGTGCTGGGCTTCAAGTCGCGCCCGAAATTGCTGCCCGAACGCCAGGCTTGCGCGGCGGCGGGGCAGGTCGAACTGATGCAGCTCTATGCGCAGGCCTTTCACCGCGTTAAGCCCAAGCGCGCCGTCGGCCAGGTTTTGCTGACGCGCGATGGCCTGGAAGAGCGCCACCGCTACCTGAACGCGCGCCACACGCTGGAAGCGCTTTTCGAACGCGGCGCGGTGCCCATCGTCAACGAGAACGACACCGTCTCGGTCGAAGAAATCCGCTTTGGCGACAACGATACGCTCTCGGCCCTCGTCGCCGCGGCCATCGAAGCCGACCTGCTCGTGATTTTGACCGATGTTGCGGGCCTGTGCGATTCGCCGCCGGGTGAAAATCCAAACGCGAAGCTGATCGATCATGTCCCCGCGCTTACCCCGGAGATCCTCGCGCTGGCCAAGCCCGCCAGTTCGGGCCTCGGCACCGGCGGCATGATCACCAAGCTTGAAGCGGCCAAGATCGTGACCGGTGCAGGCGAACCGCTCGTGCTGGCCGGCGGGCACGATCCGGAAATTCTGCTTCAGATCGTCGCGGGGCGGCGCGTCGGAACGTACTTTGCGCCGCGCGGCGACCGCCTGACCGCGCGCAAACGTTGGCTCGCCTTCACGCAGCGCCCGAGCGGGCGGATCAAAGTGGACGCTGGCGCGCGCGACGCGCTGGTCAAGCGCCACAAAAGCCTGCTGCCCAGCGGCATCACGGGCGTCGACGGACGCTTTGAGTCCGGCGATCTGGTGGAATTGGCCGGCCCCGACGGCGCGGCTTTCGCGCGCGGGCTGACGAACTTTTCGCACGCGGAAGTCGAGAAGTTCCAAGGCAAGCGCAGCGCACAGATCGCGGCGGAACGCGGCGCGCCATTATTTGAAGAAGTCGTGCACCGCGACAACCTGGTCATTCTGTAGCCGCGCCAAATGAAAACGCGCGGCGCCTTTAAGCGGCCCGCGCGGGAATCACTTCAAACTTTGAAAGCGCTTAACGCGGCAAATCGGTGGGCGCGATCAGCGCCGCCTGCGCGTTCTGCTTGTCGAGCTGTGCGCGGTTGTAGATGAAGTAAATCACCAGCGCCGCGAGCAGGAAAAACGTGCCCATCAGCATCAGAATCCCGACGTCCAGCGCGTCCTGACCTTCTTCGCCCAGCGCTTCGGCCGTCTGCTTGCACATGGCACAACCGACCGCGAGCGCGTTGGTCGCGCTCAAGGCCAGCAGGCCCACTCCCAGCAAGGCGGCGTAAACGCGGCGCATCGGCTATTCCTTGGCCGGTGCGGCTTCGGACTTGCCCGCTTCGGGCTTGGCTTCAGTCTTCCCGGCTTCCGGCTTGGCTTCAGACTTGCCGGCTTCGCCCTTATGCTCGGACTCGGCCTTGTGTTCGGCTTCTAGGGGCTCGGCGACTTTCGGTTCGGTGTGGCCGAAGTCGCGGACGCGCAGCGAATCCGGAAAGCAGATCATGGTCAGCGCGATCGTGATCGCAGTGGCTGGCACGATCGAGATCCAGAACGTCGCGCGCTCGTACTTCAGGTGCATGAAGACCGCCAGACTGATGCCCGTGTTGAGCAGCGAGATCGCCATCAGGACCACGACCTTAAGGAAGAAGTGTTCCTTGTGGTCCATCTTCAGTGCGATGCCGATCTGCAGGGCCGTCAGCGCCAGCAGCACGACCCAATTCCCCACGTACTTGGAGATCGGGACTTCTTCGTGCGGCGCCGGCGTAGGAGCTGGGGCGTGTGCGGCGTGTTCGCTCATGAAACGCGTTCCTTAATCTTTACAGTTTGGTGTCGACCGAGGTCAGGTACACCATCGGGAAAACGAACATCCAGACCAGATCGACGAAGTGCCAGTACAGGCCCATCACTTCCAGGTCCACCAGCCGGAATTTGCCGAAGCGGTAGGCCAGGCCCATCCCGAACAGGTAGACCACGCCACCGGTGATGTGCAGCATGTGCATGCCGGTGATCAGGAAGAACGTGCCGCCGAACATGGGCGGGCCCTTGATCAGCTCTTCGCCTTCTTCAAACGCGAAGCTGCTGGGCGTGATCCCGTGTTCGATCAGGTGCATCCATTCGTAGCCGTGGATCGCGATAAAGCCCAGACCCAGCGCCATCGTGATGAAGATCCAGTTGGAAGCCTGCACGCGGTCCTTCGCGCGCGCCTTGCTCAGCGCCACCATCATCGTCAAGCTGCTGGTCATGAGCAGGAAGGTCATCACCGAAGCGAGACCGACGCTCGACGTGCTGAAGTGCAGCGGCCAGTTGCCTTCGGCCATGCGCACGTAGGCGTAAGCCACCAGGATCGCGCCGAAGGAGATCGCGTCCGAGACCAGGAACAGCCACATCCCGAATTTTTTGGAATGCAGGGCGTAGGGCAGTGTGCCGCCCGACCACGGGTTGCCCTTCGCTTCAATCGCCGCGCCGCTCAATTCAGTCCACCTCCACCGATGAACAACAGCACAAACAGCAGAATCCACAAGCCGTCCAGGAAATGCCAGTACAGCGTCGCCAGGTCCGGAGCCAACCGCGCGCCCGGTCCGACATTCGCGCGCACCGACGGCCACCACACGTACACCAGCGCAATCAGTCCCGCGAGCACGTGCAACGCATGCAGCGCGGTGAAGACGTAAAAGAAGGAACTGCTCGGGTTGGTGGCCAGAAAGATATGCCGGCCCGCCAACTGCCACCACGCGAACAACTGCGCGCCCACGAATCCGAATCCCAGCAGCGTCGATACGCCCCACCAGAGCGAGAAGCCCGCCTTGTCCGCCTTGGTGATCGCCCGCCGCGCCTTTTCCAGGGTCACGCTCGACAACAGCAGCACGAACGTCGAAACCCACAACCCCCAGGGAATGCCCAGGTCCTGCCAGTCGCCCGCAATGCCGCGCCGCACGACGTACGAACTCGCCAGCGACATGAAGAACATGAAAATCCCGGCCTGACCCAGCCACAACGCGGTGAAGTACGTGCGCCGGGGCAACGGCGGCCGCTGTTTATGCCGGCCGTCATAGCCGTCGTCACCACTACCTCCGCCAGACCAATCGCGCTGGCCCGGAAGGCCCCCGCCGCCGGTATTTGCCGCCGGCGGCTTGGGCTGCAACGTCTCGACGGTCACGGCCATCTTCTGCTCCAACGGCATTACGGCCCGGCTTTATTTCGGTACTACTTTAATGCGGCTGATGCGCGTTCGCCGGCACAGCTTCCGGCGGATCGGTCTGCATCACGTAGTCTTTCGCGGCGCCCGGCACGCTGTATTCGTACGCGCCATGGTGCACGACCGGTTCCTTGCCGCCGAAATTATCCCACGGCGGCGGCGAAGCCATCGTCCATTCCAGGCTCGTGCCTTCCCATGGATTTTCGGTGGCCTTCTTGCCCGCCACCAGGCTCCAGAGCATGTTGCCCACGAAGATAATCTGCATCGCCGCGGTGAAGATCGCCGCGTGCGTGATCAGCGTGTGCGAGATATGCATTTCCGGCGTGTTCAGGAAGTCGAACTCGAAGCCCGAGTAGCGGCGAGGATGGCCCGACAGCCCGATGAAGTGCATCGGCATGAAGATCATGTACACCCCGATGAAAGTGCCCCAGAAATGCAACTTGCCCAGGGTCTCGTTCATGCAGCGGCCCATCATCTTCGGGAACCAGTAATACGTGCCGGCCACGATCCCGAAGAGTGAAGCCACGCCCATGATCAGGTGGAAGTGCGCGACCACGAAATACGTGTCGTGGAAATAGATGTCCGGCGCGCTCTGTCCCAGGAAGATGCCCGAGATGCCGCCCGAGACGAACAGCGAGACGAAGCCCAGTGAGAAGAGCATCGCCGCGGTGAATTTGAGGTCGCCCTTCCAGATCGTGCCCAGCCAGTTAAAGGTCTTGATCGCCGACGGCACGCCGATGGTCATCGTCAGCACCGAGAATGCGATCGCCAGGTAGGGGCTCATCCCGCTTTGGAACATATGGTGGCCCCAGACGATGAAGCCCAGGAAGCCGATCGCCGCCATCGCGTAGACCATGGCTTTGTAGCCGAAAATCGGTTTGCGCGCGAAGTTGGCGATAATGTGCGAAACAATCCCCATGCTTGGCAGGATCGCGATGTACACCTCGGGATGTCCGAAGAACCAGAACAAGTGCTGGTACAGGATCGGCGAGCCGCCCTTGTGCGACCATTCCTTGCCCACGCCCTGAATGCCGGCCATCCACACGTCGTTCGGCAGGAAGAAGCTGGTGCCCAGATGCCGGTCGAGCAGCAGCAAAAGGCCGCCGATCATCAGCACCGCGAAGCTCAGCAGCGCGATGATCGCCGTCAAAAACCAGGCCCACACGGACAGCGGCATGCGCATCAGCGTCATTCCGCGCGCGCGCAGGTCCAGCGTCGTGACGATGAAGTTGATCGCGCCGACCAGCGAAGCAATGCAGAAGAGCGCGATGCTCAGAACCCACAGCGATTGGCCCCAGTTCATCCCGGTCGCGCCTTCGGGCACCGCTTCCGGCACGGCGCTCAGCGGAGGATAACCGGTCCAGCCCGCGCTCGGCGCGCCGCCCGGCACGAAGAACGCCGCCATCAGCGTGACCCAGCTCGCGAACGTGATCCAGAAGGAGAGCATGTTGAGCCGCGGGAAGGCCATGTCCACCGCGCCGATCTGAATCGGCAGGACGTAATTCCCGAAGCCGCCCAGCGGCGCCGTCGTCAGCACCATGAATACCAGGATCGTGCCGTGCATGGTCAGGTACTGCAGGTACTGGTTGCCTTCCAGGAACGGCTTCACGCCTTCCCCGGCCGGATGCGAGAGGTGCCAGCGGAACAGGAGCGACAGCGTCACGCCCACGAACATCGAGATCAGGCCCAGCGTGTAGTACTGGATCCCGATGACCTTGTGGTCTGTGCTGAAGACGTACTTCCAGATGAAGCTGGTGGGCGGTGTGTGAACATGGACTTCGTGTTCTTCATCCACCCCAACGGCGCCTGACGACATGTCTCGCTCTCCTTAGCCGGCAATTGAGTGCAACAAAATCCCGGTGCTTACTTGTCGCGGTCTTCGGCCGCCTTCACCACATCATCGTTCATGGCTTTAAGCCAGCGGTCGTAGGCGTCCTGCTTGAGCACCCAGACGTGGCTCTTCATGGCGTAGTGGTTGGAGCCGCACAGTTCCGCGCAGGCCAGTTCGAAATAGTTGACCACATCCTGGGCGTCGATGTGCTGGGGCGGCGAAAGCTTCTCGGGCAGCTTCTGCGGCACGTTGATGGCCTTGAAGTGCACGTTTACGCGCAGGCCCGGGACGGCGTCCTGCTTAACGCGCAATTCGCGCACGAACACGCTATGGATCACGTCCTGCCCGCGCACCTGCAGCTCGATTTCGCGGTCGACGGGAATGATCAGGTCGGACGTGTGGATGTCGTCGGCGCCCGGCGTGCCGGACTTCCATTCGACGCCGACCAGGTTCTTCGCGCGGTCCGTCTTATAGAGCTTGCCGGCGGCCTTGTCCTTCTCTTCCTTCTCCAGGGCCTTGGCCAGATCGCCGCTTTCAACGCCGATCAGTCGGTTGTCCAGATTCCCAAAGACGCCGTCCTTGCCCGGGTAGCGGAAGTGCCATTCAAACTGCATCCCCGTGCATTCAATCTTGATCGTGTTTTCGTCGGGCTTCTTGAGGTGGTAGCCGGCCCAGATGTGCTGGCCCATCAGGTTCAGGCTGACGAACAGAATGCCTGCGAGCGCGGCCATCGAGACTTCGAATTTCGTGTGCCCTTCGACGTAGGTCGCCTTCTGCCCGCGCGAGCGGTACTTGATCACCAGGTACGCCAGCGCGAGCTGCGCCAGCGAAAAGATGATCCCCACGATCCAGAACGTCAGGCGGATCTGGTCGTCGATGTACTTGCCGTGTTCGGAAGCCAAGGGCTGAGGCAGGATCGAATCCCGCATCGCCATCGGAATGATGCCGCCCAGCACCAGGGCCAGCAGCAGGAAGGCCAGAAAAAATGCGGACATGTATGCTCCACTCCACCCAAAATTCGGCGAACCTGCGCCCAACGCGCCATGCGCAACGCGGCGTCTGCGCAGTCAAACCCAGCCTCGATCTAATGAGTCTGGCTCTAGTTATCGGAACTTTGGATTATTTCAATGGCAAAGCCCCACCCCGGAGGCGTTGTCCCCCTCGGGCACACTCCGCACGCCGTCAATAGAGGAAAGCAAGCCGCTGTCCAGTTGGGCCAAAAGTCGATCAAACCCATGCATGCCAAGCAGTTAGCCTTTGCAGCGCCGCAAGTTAGCGCATTCCCAGCACCCATTACAAACCCGTAGGCCGATCTGCGGCCTAAATTCTCCATATCCTTTGTGGGTCCTTGGCTTTGGCGCGAAGCGCTACGCCGCTTGGGGAAAATTTTGACTTGGCAGCGGGCCGTGCAGCGGTTCTTCTGTCGCCCATTCATGGATTTTGCGCTGCATACCACCTTCCTGCCCCCGCTTGCGGCCAGCGTTCCAAGTCTGGAACCGCGCGTGCTGGTAACGCTGATTCTCCAATTGGCGCTGCTGATCTTCGCTTCGCGCCTGCTCGCGGAACTCTTCAAGCGCTTTGACCAGCCCGCAGTGCTGGGCGAATTGCTCGCCGGCATGATTTTGGGGCCCTCGATCCTCGGCACGATCTGGCCGCAAGCCGAAGCGGTGCTCTTCCCCAAAGATCCCAGCCAGCCCGTGCACATGAACCTTCTCGAAGCCTTCGCCTGGATCAGCATGATCCTGCTGGTCTTTCTGACGGGCCTCGAAACCGACCTGCGCATGGCCTGGCGTTCCAGCCGCACCGCGCTCTCGATCTCCCTGTTCGGCCTGATTTTCCCCTGCGTGCTTGGCTTTGGCCTGGGGCTGATGGTCCCCGACAACCTGCTTATCGATAAGGACCAGCGCGTGCTCTTTGCCGCGTTCCTGGCCACGACGATGACCATCACCGCGCTGCCGGTGCTCGCGAAGATTCTGCTCGATCTGGGCCTGCTCAAGCGCAACGTGGGCATCATTGCGATCAGCGCCGGCGTGGCCGACGACACCGTGGGCTGGGTCGTGCTCTCGTTGTTGGGCGGCGTGGCCACGCTGGGTTATTTTGAATGGCCCGCATTCTGGCGCGTGGCGGGGCTGGGCGCGCTCTTTCTGGTGGGCTGCCCGATCCTGATCTTCCCCTTCATCCGGCGCGTCTTGAAATTCGTCGACGATAAGAAGCTGCTGCCGGGCTCCGACCTGGCCGTGTTGCTGACCTTTGGATTTGTGATGGCCGCGATCACCGACCGCATCGGCCTGCATCCGCTCCTGGGCGCGTTTATTGCGGGCTGCATGGTCAAACTCTGCCCGCGCCTCAATCCGCGCAGCGTCGAACATCTCGAAGCCGTGGTGAACGCGTACTTCTCGCCGATCTTCTTCGGCTTTGTCGGCGTGAAGCTGAACATGAGCGAGTTCCATAACTGGGGCCTGGCCGCGGCCGTGATTGGAGTGGCCGTGGCGGGCAAGCTGTTGGGCTGCACGCTGGGCGGCCTGCTGGCGGGCCTCGACCGCCGTGAAGCGCTGGCCGTGGGCGTCGGCATGAACGCGCGCGGCGCCATGGGCCTGGTCGCGGCGCTGATTGGGTTGACCTTGCACGTATTCAGCGAAGAGATGTATTCGCTGGTGGTGCTGATGTGCGTCGTCACCACGCTGATGACGCCCCCGTTGCTGCGCTGGCTGGCCAGCCGCATCCGCATCTCGGAGCAGGAACGCGTGCGCTTTGAAGACGAAACTTCGTTCCAGAATTTCCGCAAGGACCGCCTGAAAGTGCTCGTCCCGATGGCCGGTGGGATCAACGCCGAACGCGCGCTTTCGCTCGCCGCGCCGATGACGCGCTACCAGGGTTCCACACTGGGTATTCTGCACGTCGAAACCGGGCGCGGGACGAACGCGTCCGACGTCTTCGCGCGCGCGGAGGTCCTGGCCAAAGCATGGCAGGTCGTGCCGCAGCGACGCAAGGAAAGCGCCGCCGCTCCCGCCGAAGCCATCGGTGCCGCCAGTGTCGGCTCGGACGTGGTCATGCTCGGCGCCGCCGGCACGCAGCGTCCGCTGCACGAAGACGCGCTCGTCGCGGTCCTCGAACAATGCCGCTCGCACATCGTGGTGCTGAAAGGCCGCGGCGATGCGCCCCATTCGTACAACAATATTCTTGTGCCCAGCGATGGTTCGCCCGCCGCGCAGCTCGCGTTCGAATTCGCCGCGGGCTACGCCGAAGAAGTCGGTGCGCGCCTGACCCTGCTGCACGTTTACGAAACCGCCGCCGAAAAACCTCGCGCGCAAATTCCCTATTCCGCGCGGCCGGGCGGCACCGAAGACCTGGAACAGCACGCCGCGGCGCTGCGCGAAGGCCTCACACCGCTCTTGCGCCGCTTGAAAGTCGAAGTGGAAGTGAAGGTGATTGAAGGCGACTTCGTCAACAGCGCGATCATCCACGAAGCGCACGCCGGCGATTACGATCTGGTGGTGTTGGGGGCCGCGCGTCGCACGTTATTTGGGAAACTCTTCCTGGGCCACGGCGCGGAATTCATCGTCCAGGAAGCGCCCTGCACCGTCGCCGTGGTCGTGCCGAAGGCTTAATTAGCCGTCATGCCTTCTGAGGTCCGGCAAATACAAACGCGCCAGGTCGCGCCAATAATCCAGCATCGAAGCCACCCACGGCTGCCCGTTGCGCCAGTCTTCGCGCAGCGGGTAATGCCGGTGCTCCATCTCTTCGAATAAATACATGCGGTTTGTGCGCCAGGCCTGGCGGCGCGCTTCGTAGCGCGCGACTTTCTTGCGGCGGTCTTCCAGGCTCTCCCACTGAAAGCAGTAATGCAGGATATGCGAGCGCCTTAAGCGCAGCACCGGCCCGCGCGCTTCCTTTGGGATCGTTTCGTGCACCGGCCGGTTTTCGTCGAAGCGAATCTGCGGCAGTCTTCGCAGCAGGCGCAATTGCCGGTCGGGGTAGTGAATCTCCGATTCGATGTAATGCGTGGGCTTGGTCGGCGAAATCCAGTAGCGCGGGAACTTCACGCCGTGAACTTCCGTGCGCAACAGCGCGGGCAGGATGCGCACCGCGTTTGGCCCGAGCAATTCGTCCGTGTCGAGAAACAGGATCCAGTCGCTTTTTGCCGCATCGATGGCGAAATTGCGCTGCGCCGCGAAATTCCCGTCAAAGGGCCGGTGGATCATGCGCACTTTGGGAAATTGCGCCGCCAGCACCGCGGTCGTGTCCGTCGAACCGCCGTCGACCAGCAGGACTTCATTCGCGATCGTGTTGGCTTGCTCGAGTAAAGGACGGATACGGTGGGCCTGATTTTGCGTCAGGATCCCGACGGCGAGCGTAGGTGCGGGCGGTTCGTGCATGCCTTCTCCGACAGGGAATTTAACGGGTCTTTCTCGCGTTGCCAAGAGTTAGAACTTCTAACAAAGGCGGCCCCTTGGTTTTCATGGAATTTTAAAGCAAGCACAATGCCAGTGCGGACCGCGCTATTTCACCAGCTCCACCACCACCGGACCCGGACCGAAGACCATCGCGCAGCAGGCCAGGCGCATGTGTTTGCCGCGGGCGCGCAAAAGTTCCAGCGTGCCTTCTTCCAATTCGCCGATCGGGTTGAGATGCTCCCAGCCGGAGACGATGCGAATCAGGTCCTGCCCGCACAGCCCGCGGCGGCAGGAGTAATTCAGCGGCACGTGCAGCTCCAGCATCACGCGCAGGATCGGCTTGTGGGCGGGAATTTCGCCTTCGAAAAGTCCCGGTTGAAGGATCAGCTTGCCCAATGCGTCTTTCCCGGTTGACCAAAACTTGTCGCGGCGCGCCCGAAGCCTTGCAACCGGGTTATTTTTGGCTAGGGTCGCCCGCGTTGCCAGTCACGAAAGCCTCACGACCTCCGCGCCTGAAATCGGCGCGCCAGGAATTCAATGCCTGCGCTTAATCTGCCCGCATCCGTAGCCACCGCACCCGCTCCCGCCGCGCAGCGCCGCCGCGACCTGTTCCTGATCGTCTGCGTGGGCCTCGTCACGGGCCTGCCGTTCTTGTGGCAGAATTACAACTGGAGCCGGCGCGAAGTCCGCCACGCGGTCATCGCCGCCGAAATGGCCGAACGCAACGAATACCTCGTCCCGCATCACCTCGGCGAACTCTACCAATTCAAGCCGCCCGTCGTGCACGCCGAGATGGCCGTGTACTTCAAGCTCTTCGGCGGCCCCTCGATGTTCCTGGCGCGGCTGCCGTCGCTGCTCGCTTCGATTCTCGCCGCGCTGGCCGTCTATGGATTGGGCCGCGTGCTGATCTCAAGGAAAACCGGGCTCTTCGCCGCGTGCGCCATGCTCGCGGTGCCAGGCATCGCAAAAATCGCGCGCATCGCCGGGCCGGACATGACCTTCACCGCCGCGCTCCTCTTAATGAGCCTCGGATTGGCCGCCGGTCTGGGCGCCGACCAAATGAGGCGCCGGCTCGCCTACGCTTTTTTGGGCGGCCTCGCCGGCGGCGTGGCCTGGCTGACCAAGGGGCCTTACGGCATCGCGTTCATCGGGCTGTTCACGCTCTTTACGTTGATCTTCGCCCCGCTGCAGGCCCGCGACAGCGCGCGCTTCCGCGATCCGGCCGATGAAGACCCCGCGCCCAACCTGACCTTCCGCGGCGTGGTCCCGGCGGCGCTGCTCTTCACGCTGGGCCTTTTTCTCATTCCCGGCACCTGGGTGCTGGTGCTTCAGGCGCGCGGCGACACCGAGTACCTCCACCGCCTCTTTCACCAGTACGATCCCGCCACCGACGCGCACATCGAAGCCTTCTACTGGTACCTCGGCCCCGGCTGCGCCAACCTGATCCCCTGGCTGCTCTTCATTCCGCTGGGCCTGCTCGAATGGAAGAAGTTTCGCTGGCTCCTCCTGATGGTGTTGGCGCTCTTTCTCGTCTTCTCCGCGATTCCGGGCAAGGCCGAACGCTACCTCAGCCCGTGGTTCTGCTGGGCCATGCTGGCGCTCTGCGCGCCGATTGTCGCGCGTGAACGTGTCCCGTGGCTGCGCGCAACGAGCCGCGCGCTCCTGATTCTCATGTCGCTGGGTGTGGTGCTCTACCAGGGCGTGTTTCTGCCGCTGCGTTCGCCGGTGAACGAAGACCTCAAAGTCGCGGTCGAAACCCTTGAAGCGCTCCCCGACCGCTGCGCGATCCTCTGCTACAAAGGCAAGGGTGAAGAAGTCGCATGGCAGGCCTATCAGCATCGCCCGGCGGGCGCGGTTTTGGTCGGCGGCCGCAACGACGGCGCGTGGCCGCTGGCGTGGAGCGCGCGGCAGGTTCTCGACCAGCGCACGCTCTTTGTCCTGGTCAACGCGAAGGAAGTCGACGACCTGCGCGCGTCCCTGCCCGGCGTGACGCTGGAAGAAGTGCGCGAAATCGAAGGCCTCCCGCCCAAGCCCGGCGAAGGCGCGAAGGCCGCCGAAAAAGGCTCCGCGCCGAAAGACGCGCCGCGTTGGGTGCTCTTCCGCGCGCAGCTTGACGAAACCGTGGCGCGCGGCGTCGATCAATCCATCCTCGATACCGTGCACGGCGCCGACGAAGAATAGGCCCCTCGACCCAATGTTTATCCGTCTTGCGGGGCCTTCATTTGAACGTTAGATTGCTCAAATCATTCTGTAAATCAGCTCGCGTAGCGCCTATCCGCGTTTTTTACGCACCGCCTTTCCGACGCGCAGCCCGAGGTCGCCCATGAAGCGCATGCTCAAGAAGGCGTTCAAACGGTTGGGCTCGCCCCTGCTCGAGCAACTCGGCTCCGCGCTGGAGACGTCCAACCAGACCAACGAAGCCGTCTCGCAGAAAGTGCTCATGCAGCAGTACCGCCTCATGGCGGCGCAGCATCCCGAACTGCTCCCGGACTTTCGCGACGCGGGCTTCCGCAAGTATTCCCAATTCGAAGAAGACGGCCTGCTGCTCTACATTTTTTCGCTGCTCAAGCCACTCAACCGGGTCTGCGTGGAAATCTGCGCCGGCGACGGCCGCGAATGCAACACCGCGAACCTGATCATCAATCACGGCTGGTGGGGGCACCTGTTCGACGGCGACGAACGCAAAGTAAAGATCGGGCGCACGTTTTACGCGCGCAACAAGGACACCTTCGTGCATCCGCCGCGCTTCACCCAAGCCTGGATCACCGCCGAAAATGTGAACGATGAGATTTCCAAGTCCGGCGCGTCGGGGCCCATCGATCTGCTGAGCCTCGACATGGACGGCGTCGATTACTGGGTCTGGAAAGCGATCAAAGTGATCGAGCCGCAGGTCGTGATCTGCGAAACGCACAACTCGATCCCGCCGGATAAGGCGCTGACGGTGCCGTATGAAGCGGAGTTCGCCTTCGAGTCACGCAACTTTCGCGGCGCGTCGCTGCTGGCGATGGCCAAGCTGGGCAAGGAAAAGGGCTATCGCCTGGTCGGCACGCACCGCTTCGGCTTCAACGCGATCTTTATCAAGCAGGGCCTGGTGGAAAAATACTTCCCCGAAGTCGATGTCGCGTCCTGCGTGCAGGACCCCTACAGCGCGCACGCCCGCCGCGACAAATGGCCCAAAGTCAAAGACGCGAAGTGGAAGGAAGTGTAGTCGGCGGTCTTAGCCCAATGTTCTGCTTCGCTCGATTAATTCAAAAATTGATTTCACATAATTTGGGAGTGCAATTGACCCACCATCTTTCCAGTGTTTTTGAATTTTGGCTGCTAGAGCGGTTTTCTTTTCCAGCTTTCTAGTCGATTTTTCCTCTTCCGGAAACCCCTTCGTTTGCAAATATTTGGCAATGAATTCACTGTAAATTTTATCTAAGGGAACGTTCAGATCTGAAATTTCGTGAGGGGCAATTTTGAAATAATCTGCAATTCCTGATCTTAGCATTTCTATTGGTACATCATTTTCAATCTCCCATCCTTCTGTTAGAAGAGCCAATCTGTGTGTGGGATCGATTTTTGCTTGCTCGGCGATACGCATTTTCGCCTTGGAACTATATTGCTGTACACTTGCAGGATCAGAATCCCGATCCATTAGAATGGCACTGTACCTATTTACCCACAGAATATTGAGGAGATCTGCTTCTTGATCATCTTCATATCCAAAGTTTGATAAAGTACTGCCGCCATAAAAAATGAACGCGTAGTCACTTCCTTCTGTAAGTGAAACACCTAGAGATTTGCTGAATGCCTCAAGCCAAAGTTTTAAATACACTCTATCAGAAGGCCCTTCGACCCAAATGGAGCAGTTAGCTTGAATAAGATCTGCCCCACGAACACCTAGCGAATCCAAAACTTGGTGCTTTTCAGTGAAGGCGCTAATGGCATTTGCATAGGACCCGCTGCTCTCCGAAGTCCTATATGCAAAAAGTTTTCCGTTCGCGTTTATCGATTCGATGGCAGCGCTAGAATGTGTTGAGATCAGGAACTGGCAGGCGCTAAAGCTTTCAGCTAACACGAATAGCCTACGAAAAAGACCTGGGTGTAAATGGCATTCCGGCTCCTCAAGGCAAAATAATCCTCCATCAGAATTTCGCAAGAGAGATGCGACAAATATTAATAATTCTGAAATTCCGGTGCCTACGTTGAAAATATCTGACGGTAAACCTTTAGAATTGGATTGCTTGATTAGTAAGGTTTTTCTTCCCGTGTCGTCTGCGTTTTTGGGTTCGATCGAAATTATACCGGGCAGGCCGGAAGGAATAAGTAGCTCGTTAAGTAATTTAATTAGTTTGTCTCTAAATTTATCGAAAGTTTTCGAAAGACGAGCATCTGTGCTTTGCTTGAACAATTCCTGCAATAATCCAGATCCGTCTTCGGCCCGTTGAATTCCAGATGCGCGATCAAGTGCCCGAACCGGATCGAAGAAGTAAGTTTTTCTGAAAAACTCTAAAAGACATCTTCTTGCAAGATCATGAAATGCAGTACTGTTACTGGCGGATTCGCCAAGAGTTTGTGCGAGTCTAGCGTATTCAGAGAGAGGAGCGTATCCTTTAGCTGCGTTTATATAGGGGTCGAGAGTAAACGCGTCGCCCATGGTAAATTTGACTTGGAATTGATCGCCATTTAAAAATCGGGCATTTCTTGCCTGAGAGTAAACGGCCATACCGTTATTTGCTTCAGCTTTGAGTTCGATGGAATCGCCTTGTCCGAATTCGATTTTAATCTCGGCGCATATTGTCTGTTTCATGTCGTGATTATGAAACATTGTTTCCTTGTCTAAATTTGTTCTCCATGTGTTCGGATCGTGCAGTGAATTTTTTAATATATTTAAAAATCTGATCGTCGCTGACTTGCCAGATGAATTTGGTCCAATCAGTAAATTTGTTTGACTCATATTAGAAAGGCGAAGACCAAAATTTGAATCAAAGGAAAAACACTGAAAGCCATTTATTTTCAATTCACGAAGCCACATCTGGAGGCTCCTATTCTAAGAAAGAATATTCAGTGCAAATTGTAGCTCGTAGCTGATTTTGCACAATAGGGCGGGTGTGAATATGAGTTTCATTTCTACCCCTGCAGTTCCGGCGCACTGAAGGCCCGGCCCGACGCACGTTCCACGATCCGCACCGACATCCCCGCCGCTTCCAGGCGCTTGGCCACCGTCAGCACTTCCGCGCGCGAACCCTGCGTCTTTACCTTGCCGTGCGCGAAGAAGAACTTGCCCCAGCCTTCCAGCCGGCGCTGCGGCGCCGTGGTCAGATCGTCCACGCCGATGAACACCGAGACCGGCCCGCGATGCGCACCCACCGCCGCCACGGTTTTGTCCAGCCACGCGCCCGGCGTCGACGGCACGAACAGGTAGCAGGCCTTGACCCCGCGCTTGGTGCCGTCGCGCAGGAAGTTGTCGAGGCCGTCGGCGCCCTGCGCGCGGAAGGACGCCGAACGCGCCAGCACTTCCAGGCATTCGCGCACTTCGCTGACCGGCGTCGGGTTGCCGTCGGCCGAGAACAGGTAGTCTTTGCCGAACTGGCCGCCTTCGAGGATCGCGCGGGCGATCCCGGCGCTGGCTTCGTCGAGCTTGCCGGAGATCTGGTAGGCCATCACGCGCCGCGTCGGCGAGAGCGCCTTTTCCGCCACGCGCACCATCAGCTTGCCGGTCTTCTTGTAGAGCTTCCAGAGCACGCACTTGAGCGGATCGCCCGGCGCGTAGCGGCGCATCTCGATCAGGTCGCCGTCCGGCGTGCCTTCGGGATGCGACATCATGTCGCCGCCGGTCATCTGTTCGGTCAGGCGCAGCCAGCCAATGCGCCCCGGATTGGGCAGCACACGCACCGCGCCCGTGCCCTTCACGCGGAAGACAAAGCGCGAGAGGCCGAAGATGTCCTGAACCGTGACCTTGCGCACGAAATTCTTTTCCAGGCAGCGCCCCTGCGGCGTGACTTCTTCGCGCAGGCCGCCGAAGGTCCCGCGCACGCTGGCTTCGATGGAGTCCGGTTCTTCCCAGGCGATCTTGGCGTCGAGGATCGGGCACCAGTTGAGCTTGCCCAGCGTGAAGTTGGTCGGCGTGGCCACGTCGGCGGTCAGGTCGCCGGAGAACTGCGTCGATTTGCGGCAGGCGATGCGCGCCCACAGCGCGCCCAGGAGCACGCACGCGATCGCCAGGCCGATCAGGCCCAGCGTGCACCAGGTCAGGGTGTAGACCACGCGGTCCTTGTGCGCATCGGCGTACGGCAGCGCGACCCAATACAGGGTTGGCGCGGCGACGGCCGTGGCCCAGGTCAGCGGCACCCAGCCCCACACGCATTGCGCTGCGCGCCAAAGCGTGCGGAAGAACCCGCGCTTGGGCGGCACCGGCGCGGCGAGCGCCGGGGCTTCGGCTTGCGCTTGCGGGACCGCGGCCGGCGCGGGCATTTGAACCAGCGGCGCGGCCGGAGCGGGGGGGAGGGGGGTGACGGTGGTCATGGTCGGGCTCCTCAATGCGGGGTCAGAATCTGTCTGACCGCAAGAGGAGAGCGGCGCGTCCGGGCAAACGAGGGCAGGGATTATTTCTGTTCGGTCAGTTCGCGGCTGAAGCGCGTGACCAGCTCTTCGGCCTTGGGGTTGTTCCAATCGCGGGCCTTGACCATCCATGCGATCGCTTCGCGTAAGTCCTTCTTGTATCCATACTTGCCGGTGCCGAGCGCGAGCCCCAATTCATACGCCGCCTGGTGTTCGCCGAGCTTCGCGGCCTTGCTCAGGCAGTCCCGCAGCGCCGTCAATTCCGCTTCACTCTGGGCTTTGGCCTGCCGGCAATTGAAGAGCCCCATGTACCCGTTGGAGAAGCCCTGGTCGGCGGCGTGCTGGTAGAGGACTTCGGCTTTGGCGCGGTCTTCGGCCACGCCCAGGCCATTGTAATAGAGGTTCCCGAGTTCCCCCGCGGACTGCGCGTTGCCCAGGTTCACGGCATCGGCGAACTGGCGTGCGGCTTCGCCGTATTCCTTGCGCTCGAGCGCCGCCAGGCCCATCTCATTGAACGCGTTGAGCTTGTCCTGGTTCATGCGCGCCAGGATCAGCAGCGACTGCGCTTCGACTTTGCGCGAATGGGGAATGATGCCCAGGTTATAGAGCCCATCGGACAGCTCGGTCTCCATGCGCTTCCAGTCGGCTTCTTCGGACGCGGCCTGCGCGCGCGCGAGCGAAGCGTCGAACTCCTTCCAGCGCGTCGAGACCCGCCAGAAGATCACGCCGCCGCCGACCAAAAAGGCGATCAGGAAGGCAAGCAGCGCGCCGCGCGTCCCGGAACTCATCCGGCGCGGCTCTTCGGCCACCGGCGCGCGCATGCGGTCGGACATGCTGATCTGCGTCGAGATCGGCTTGACGCCCAGCGGCCGGGCGCGCATGGCGGTCGAGGTCGTCCCGCTCGGCGGCTTGTATGGATTGGGCGGCGCGGCCGGGTCGGGGCCGGCTTGATCGGAAAGCAGCTTCGCGATCGCGGCGGCTTCGGCGTCGGGATCGTCTTTCGCGGCGGCAAGCTGGTTCTTTGCGGTGGCCAGGGCGTCCGGACTGACTTTCGCCGCGGCGGCCGCGGGCTTGCCCAGCACTTCGGTCTTCGACGCCGGGTCCGGGGCTTTCGAAGCGCCCGCCGGCGAAGGCGCGGGCATCGGCGTCAGTTGAATGGAGGGCGATGAGACCGGCGCGGCGCGCCTCGAAACGGCGGGGTTCTGCGCGTCGGTCGAAGGCGGTTGCGGCGGGGCCGGTTTGGGCGGCAACGGGTCGCCCGCATCGCCGGAAGCCTTTTGCGCTTCGTCGCTCATTCGCCGCCCACTCCTTGAGATACGCCGCAAGCATACCGGGAAGCCACCGGAAGGGCAAAAGGCTGGTTTGAAAGCCGCGCGGATTGCGTCGGCGCTCTCAGGGGATGAGTGGATGAGGGAACGCGGCAAACGGCCCCGAAAAAGTGCCGTCTGGAAGCTGGCCGAGCAAATGTTCCACGTGGAACATTAGTGGTACACTGGCGAGTAGACGAAGCGAATAATCCTGCAAAAGTATGCACAAGTGTTGAAATATAGCTTTTGGACGCGGACAAGATTCTTAAAATTTGTGCCCTATGTGCACTGGCCCTCCCTGGCAGCCACCCTTGCCGCGCTCAAAACAGCTTTCTAGCGTCCACACTAAAAGCCCATTTTCATTCAGTGTGAAAAAAGATGCACCGACGTGCATAAGACTCCCATCCAAGGCCCCCAAACGGCTCCACCAAGGTGATAGGGGTTGCGCAGCGCATTGGCCCACCTCTCCACCCGTCGCCCCGACACCGCCTGAATCTCCATTCAACACTATACGGCAACTTTACTGGTCAGTCAATTATTATATACAGAATTATTATATGTACGTGGACATAATAATTCGGAGAGCGAATTGCCACTGGCGGCGGCTTGTTTATTCCGCATTTCGGAAGAGAGTTGCAAAACATCGGGGCGAATTGCGTAAGAAGTCTCATCCATTTGAGCTACCGTCGGCTGTGAACTAATCGAGGGCGTGGGCATGAACTTAAATCGAGACTTAATGCGCGGGTGCGCCATCCTCTTATTGGCGCTGGCCGCGGAACGCGCGTGGGGTGAAGAAGACAACGCGGCCGCGAAGCCGCTGCTGGGTTGCTGGAAGGAAGAGAAGTCCGGCGAAGTGTATCGTTTTGAAAAAGAGAAGGTCTACATCGGCGTCGGGACTCACCTGACGATCGGCCACGCGCGCTATGAAGCCGGCAAGGTCGAACTCGATTTCATGGGCCAGAAGCTCGAGTACGCGTTCAGCGTCAAGGACGGCCTGCTCACCCTGCAGTCAGGCAAGGAAAGCTCGACCTGCCGCAAACTGGACACGGTCCCGCCCGAAGTGAATCCGCAGCCTCTCGCGCTTCCGGCGGCGCCCAAATTGGAAGACGGCGAGGTGGCGAAGATTCAGGCTGATCTGGCGCAGCGCGTGGAGGTCGACCAGAAGGCGCGCAATGAAATGATCAAGGCGATGCAGGGCAAGCCGCCCGAACCCGGCGACGAAAAGGCGCAGGCCTTGCAACAGAAACTCGGCCTGGAAATGGCCCAGATCGACGCGGACAACACCAGCCATCTGGTCGAACTGGTGCAGCGCGTCGGTTGGATCGATGCAACGCGTTTTGGCGCGAAGACCGCCAACGCCGCGTTTCTCCTCGTTCAGCACAGCATGAAACTTTCGCTGATGCTGGCCGCGCTTCCGGAGATCGAGAAGGACGTGAAGGCCAAAGTAATCGGCGGGGACGCGTACGCGCTGCTGTACGACCGCCTGCAAATGTACCTGGGCGAGAAGCAGAAATACGGCACGCAGGTTTTGTCGGACAATAATAAAGACTGGAAGGTCTACGACCTGCAGGACCCGGCCAAGGTGGACGAGTACCGCAAGGAAATGGGCCTGATGCCGCTCGCGGATTATCTGAAGCTGATCAAGTCGACCTACGGCGGGAAGTAACGTTTTCGCGCGCGCCTTGCCGTCCTGATTTGCAGCGCGCGCGCCATCCCGTATTCTGCGGCGATGGCTTTTACGCTGCTCACGCACAACACCTATTGGCTGCAAGGCATGCCCTTTGAGGGCACCGATCCCGGTCCGGCGCGCGCGGAAGTCGTCGCCGGTTTGGCCGCGCTGTATCGAACTTTGAACGCGGATGTGTGCTGCGTGCAGGAACTGCAATCGCTGGCGGCGTTCGAAGCTCTTGCCGATGCCACGGGCATGCGCGGCTTTTTTCGCAGCGGGCAGCGATACAAACCCTATGGCGGCGCGGTGCTCTTTCAGGATGGCGAACCCGCGGGCGACGATTCGCGCTCGAACGTGCTTGTCGAAAGGTTCTGGCTGAAAGTGCGTCTGGGCGCGGGCCCGCTTTCCGGCGTCGTGCTGTGCAACGCGCACCTGCCATCGGGGCGGCAGACTTCGCGCGAAGACGCCGCGCAGGCGCGCGTGGAAGAATTGCGCGCGCTGATTGCCGCGAAGCCGCGCCCGGAAATCGTCGCGGGTGATTTCAACGAACCGCCCGGCGGCGGCGTGCAGAAGCTGATGGAGGCGCAGGGCTTCGTGGACCTTGCGCCAAAGTTCGGGCATGGCGAAACGGATTCGCATACGCGCAAGCACGCGCGGCGCATCGATTATGTCTGGGTGAGCGCGGAGTTGTTACCGCGCGTGAAAGCTTTTCACGTGCCCGAACCGGCGGAACTCGCGCTCGGCGGCGGGCGTTACTTGAGCGACCATCTGCCGCTCGCGGTGCGCTTCGAATAGCACCAATATAAGGAAGAGGCGCGCATGCGTTTTGACGCGGTGTTCTTCGATTCGGGTGGCACGCTGTACCAGCTTGAGCCGCGCGAAGGCCTTGCGCCCGGCACCACGCGCGCCGAAATCGACGCGCAGGGCCCGCAGCGCGTCGTCAAAGCGCTGGAAGGGCTGGGGCGGACCTGCGAGCCCGCGCGCGTAACGCAAGCCGTGCAGGCGGCGCTTAAGGAATTTCGCGAGCGGCACGCACGGCAGCTTGTCTATCACCATGGCGACGTGATGATTTCTGTACTACAGAAACTTGGCCTGCCCGCGGGCGCGGAAGATGCGGTCTGCCTGGCCGATGCGTTTTCGGGCCCGCGCTACGCGACGTGGCTCTTTCCGGGCACCGCCGAAACCCTGCGCGAGCTTGCCGATGCGGGGGTGTACATCGGCTTGATCGCGAACACGGCGGTGCCGAGCTGGAGCATGGACCGTGCCTTTCATGGCGTGGGGCTGCTCCAATTTTTTCGCACGCGCATTTATTCGGGCGACGAACGCCTGGCCAAGCCGGATGCGCGCATCTTTGAATTGGCCGCACAGCGCGCGGGGGTTTCGGGCAAACGAATTCTGTATGTGGGCGACAGCGTGGAGTTCGACATCGTGGCCGCGCGCAACGCCGGCTGGTCGGCCGCGCACAAACGCCCCGCGGGCGAGCCGGATTGCCCCCAGGCCGACTTCTCCTTCGACCACACACCGGATTTGGCGGGCTACGTGCTGGGAAAAAAGTGAACGCGCCACATCGCGAGACGCTTGGCGCGGGGTATTCGAGATACGGACCTGGGACCTGAATTAGCTTGCCACGATGAGCACCCATGCAAAAAGTTTGCCCGCGGTAGTCGTGACGGGCGCCTCCTCTGGGATTGGCGCGGCGACCGCGCTGCATTTGGCCGCGCGTGGCTACCGCGTCTTTGCCGGCGTGCGACGCGAAGCCGACGGCGCGGCGCTATTAAAGGAAGCGCCCGCGGGCACGCTCGAGCCACTCCTGTTCGATGTCACCGACGCCGTCCAGCGCGCGGCCGCACTGAAGCAGGTAGCCGGAGCCGTCGGCGCGGCAGGACTGGCGGGAATCGTGAGCAACGCCGGGACCGTGGTCTTCGGCGCGCTCGAAGAATTGCCACTCGACGAATTGCGCGCGCAATTTGAGATCAACTTTTTCGGCGCGGTGGGTTTCATCCAGGCTTTTTTGCCGCTCGTGCGGCAAGGTAAAGGGCGCGTGGTGGTGATGAGTTCGATTAGCGGCAAGCTCTCGATGCCCTTCATCGCGCCGTATTGCAGCTCAAAATTCGCGCTCGAAGCCTTCGCCGACGCGCTGCGGCTGGAGCTTGCGCCCGAAGGCCTGTTTGTTTCGCTGATCGAGCCCGGCGCGGTGCGCACGCCGATTTTCGAGAAGGCCGGCAAGGCCGCGGAAGCGCGCATGCAGGCGTGGAGTGCCGAATTGAAGTCGCGCTACGGTTCGCGCGTGGCCGCGCTGAAACGCGTGACGGCGGAATCCTTCGAGAAAGCGGTCAAGCCGGAGAAAGTCGCGCGCGTGGTCGAGCAGGCCTTGACCGCACGCAAGCCCAAGCCGCGTTACGTGATCGGTTCTGAAGCGCCCTGGGTCAGCCTGTTTTTGCGCCTGACCACGGACCGCCTGCGCGACGCGGTGATTCTCGGGCAATTGAAGCCGAAAAAAGGCGAGTAGGACCTGTTGCCGGGTCCCAAGCGCGCGGCTAGGCTCTGTTTGAAATCGCGCGAACTGGAACCTACTTCTAAAAAATGTCCACCGACCCACCGCGCACTCCTGGCGCCAACCCCGGCTCCGCCAAGCTGAATCCTTCCGGCGGCAGCGACGGCGCCATGCCCGACCCCAGCGCGGAGACCGTCTTCGGCGAAACCGGGACCGGCGGGACGCGCCTACCGTTCGAGCCCAGCCTGCCGGCGCAGGATCTTTTGAAGGACAAACTGCTGCTGGCCGCGCCACGCACGTCCGTCGATGTGAAGACCGGCAAAAAGACGCCGATGCTCGGCGGCATTCCGTTGCTTGCGAAGCTTGGGCAGGGCGGCATGGGCGCGGTGTACTACGGCATTCATCCGCGCCTGCTGGTCGAAGTCGCGGTCAAGGTGCTGCCGTTCGATCTGGCTGAACGCCCGGAACTCGTCGAACGCTTTCAGCGCGAAGCGCGCCTCGCCGCGCGGGTTTCTTCGCCGCACCTGGTCAACGTGAAGGACGTGAACCAGGAGAGCGGGCTCTTTTTTCTGGTGATGGATTTTGTGCGCGGCGCGTCGGCGGGCCAGTTGCTGCGCGAACGCCTGGCGTCCGGCCTGCCCGGGCTGTCCGAACGCGAAGCGCTCTCCATCGCGGCCGCGGCGTGCGAAGGCCTGGCCGCGGCGCACCGCGAAGGCATCGTGCATCGCGACATCAAGCCCGACAACCTGCTCATCCCCAAGCGCGACGGCGTATTCAAGCTTGAGGAGACGAAGCTCGGCGATCTGGGCCTCGCGCGCGGCGACCAGGATGAAGGCTCCCTGACGCGCACCAATGCGTTTCTGGGCACGCCGGGCTATCTGGCGCCGGAGCAGGCCAACGATCCCAAGCACGCGGGGCCGAGCGCGGATGTCTTCAGCATGGGCGCGACGATCTACGCAATGCTTTCCGGACAGGCGCCGTTCGCGGGCAGTTCGCTGATGGCCGTGATCCAGGCGACGGCCGGACTGCCGCACGCACCGATCCGCAGTATTCGACCGGACGTCGGCGACGCCACTGCCGCGCTGATCAACCGATGCCTGGCCAAAGATCCGGCGGCGCGTTTTCCCGACGGCACCGCATTGCGCGCGGCCTTGCGCGGTGGCCTCGAACAACTGGCCCCGTCCGGGAGCGTCGAGCAGCCGCCGACGTTACGACAACCGGGCATCCAGCCGCCTCCGATGACCGGGCCGTCGATGCCCTTTACGCTCCCGCTGCCGCAACCGGCTCCGTCGCCCGCGCCGTACGCGCCGCCTCCGCTGTCCGTTTCACCTCAACCGCCGCCGCCCATTTTCACGCCACCGCCGGGGCCGCCCGCTCCGCCCATGGGGCCGCCACCGCAATTTATTCCGCCGCCGACCGGACCCAATCCGAGTTACGCGCCGCAGCCGGCGGGCTCGAACACGGGGCTGATCATCGCGCTCACCGTGATCGCGCTGGTTTTGCTGGGCGGGATCGGCGGGACGCTGGCCTGGTATTTCACGAAGGATCGCGCGGGCACGCCCACAAATGGGAATTACAAAACCACGCCGGCAGCGCCGGGTGCGCCTCCCGCGCCGCCGCCAACCACCAACGGGCGCTTTACGCTGGAATACACGTCCCAGTACGCGGGCCCGGACAAGGACGGCCACTCGGTTTACAATTTCAGCCTGTATATCGACGCAGGCGATGCCGATTTAAATCAGATTCAGTCGGTGAAGTATACGCTGCCCAACGGTACCGCGACGCAGGAAGCGATCGTGACGAACGCGCAGGACGATTTCACCTATACCAATAGCGGCTGGGGCCAGTTTGTTGTGTCGGCCGAGATTCGGCTGCGCAATGGACAGAGCGTGCAGCTCTCGAAAAGGCTCGACTTCACGACAGCGGGAAAACAGTAGTGCCGCGGGTCACCCGCCGGCGATCGCGCCGATGACCATGAAGGGGGCTTCGCCCTTCACGACGGCTTCGGGCAGCGGCGCGTCCGGCGATTCAAACGACAGGTCTTCGTTGCACGCGTAAAAGCGCAGCAGCGGGCGCCGCACCTTGGTGACGTGGTCGCGAATCGTGCCGGTGAGTTCCGGATGGCGCTCTTCGAGGGCGTCGAGCACCGCACGCGCGGTGACCGGCGCGGGGACATCGAGCTGCACTTCGCCGTTGATGCGGGCGAGGTTGCGCAGGTGGAACGGCAGCGCGACGCGGATCATGACAGCGTCTGCACTTCCACCGACAGCACCGCGGGGAGGTGCTCGGCGATGGCGCTCCAGTTGTCGCCGCCATCGGGCGAACAGTAGACCTGCCCACCCGTCGTGCCGAAGTACACGCCGCACTTGTCGAGCGTGTCGACGCACATCGCATCGCGGTACACGTTGACGTAGCAGTCTTGCTGCGGCAGGCCCTTGGTCAGCGGCTCCCAATCGTTGCCGCCAACCTTGCTGCGGTACACGCGCAGCTTGCCTTCCGGGGGATAGTGCTCCGAATCGCTCTTAATCGGTACTACATAAACGGTGTTCGGCTCGTGCGCGTGCACGTCGATGGGGAAGCCGAAGTCGCAGGGCAGGTTGCCGCCGATGTTGACCCAGTTATCCCCCGCGTCGTCGGAGCGCATCACGTTCCAGTGCAATTGCATGAAGAGCGTGTTGGGCTTGGATTTGTGCATGGCCAGGCGGTGCACGCAGAAGCCGACTTCCGCGGTCGGATCGGGCATGTAATTCGACTTGAGGCCCTTGGTCGTGACTTTCCAGGATTTGCCGCCGTCATCGGAGCGGAACGCACCCGCCGAGGAGATCGCCACGACAATGCGCTTTGGATTGGCCGGATCGAGAATGATCGTGTGCAGGCCCATACCGCCGGCGCCGGGCGCCCACTTGCTCGACTGGATCTGCCGCAGCCCCGAAAGTTCGCTCCACGTTTTGCCGCCGTCGGCGGACTGAAAGAGCGCGGCGTCTTCGATCCCCGCGTACACCAGATCGGGGTTGGTATAGGAAGGTTCGAGGTGCCAGACGCGTTTGAATTCCCACGGGTGCGGCGTGCCGTCGTACCACTGGTGCGTGCCGGGGTTGCCGTCGTAGACGAATTTATTGCTCTCGCCCTTGGGCATGCCGCCTTCGTTGGTCAGGCCTCCCCCGGGGGTCTCCCACGTCTTGCCGCCGTCGCTGGAACGCTGAATCACCTGGCCAAACCACCCGCTGGTCTGCGACGCGTAGATCCGGTTCGGATCGACGGTCGAGCCCTTCATGTGGTAAATCTCCCAACCGCCCCAGAGCGGGCCTTCGACTTTCCAATTTTTGCGCGCGCCGTCGGAGGTGATGATGAACGCGCCTTTTTTCGTGCCGACCAGCACCCTAACGCTGCTCATGAATCGCTCCTTAAAAATTAAAATGCGGGAGACCAAAGGCTCCCGCATTTGTAGCCCGCCTCGCGCCGCGCGCAATAGCGTGGCACGCAATCCTGTTCGGCACGGGAATGGCGTGGGCTTAATTTTTTTCTAACACATTCATTATTTTTTTCCTCATTTTTTGCGGCGATTATTACCTGCATGGAAACG
>Ga0265314_10000213_pt1 | contig 85993 bp, 72 predicted proteins | sample 4126metaG_FD_203106 | JGI IMG/M metagenome (GOLD analysis project Ga0265314, IMG submission 203106) | Rhizosphere microbial communities from Carex aquatilis grown in University of Washington, Seatle, WA, United States - 4-1-26 metaG | ecosystem: Host-associated > Plants > Roots > Rhizosphere >...
TCCCCGTCCCCGAGTCGCACGTCCCCGCGCTATGGCATTGGTCCTGCGCCGTGCACGTCACCGGATTGCTTCCGGTGCACTTCCCCTGCTGGCAGGTGTCGGTCCGCGTGCACGCATTTCCGTCGCTGCACGCCGTCCCGTCGGCCTTGTCAGGATTCGAACACGTGCCGCTGCCCTTGTCGCACACCCCGACGCTGTGGCACTGGTCGCTCGCGGTGCATGTGACCGGATTGCCGCCGGTGCATGTCCCGGCCTGGCACGTGTCGGTCTGCGTGCACGCGTCGCCGTCGTCGCACTTCGTGCCGTTGGCCTTGGCACTCCACGCCGTCGCGCTGGTCGCTGGTGTGCACTGCTGGCAGGCATTGTTGGGATTCACAGCGTTCGCCGCATAGCAAACGCCGCCGATGAAGCACCCGCTGCCGGCCGGACAGCATGTCCCGCCCACGCAGTCGCCACTGTTGCAGTCGGAGCTCGCCTTGCAGAGCTGGCCGTTGGCCAGCGTGGTGCCGCATCTGTTCGTGGTCTGAAGGCAGGTCTCGCCGCTCACGCAGTCGCTGGCCGCGGTATCCGCCGTGCACGTCGTCTTGCACGATTCGCCGTTGGCGCTGCACTGGTACGGATTGCACTGACTCGACGACACGGTCGAGCAGCTGCCGTTGCCGTCGCAATTGGCAGGCGGCGTGTAGGTGCTGCCCGAGCATGTGGATTGGCGACAGCCAGTGGTTGCCGACCACGGCCTGCATGCGCCTTTGCCATTGCAAGTTCCGTCGTTGGAGCAGTCGCCGTTTGCTGCAGCGCTGGCCTTGCAGCGCTGTTTCGGATCGGCCTGGCCGCTCGGCACCGCAGAACAGGTCCCGACTTTTCCGGACACCTTGCAACTCATGCACAGGCTGGCCGTGGTCGCGTCGCTACAAGCAGAATCGCAGCAGACACCTTCCGTGCAGAAACCGCTGTTGCACTGAACACCATCCGTGCACGAGGCCCCTTTTGCCTTGAGGCCGCACGAATTGCTCGCGCAGGTATTGGGCGATACGCAGTCGCTATCGCTCTTGCACGAAGATAGGCAGCCGCCGTTGCTGCAGAGGAAGGTGCCACACGATGTGTCGGCCGGGGTCACGCACGTACCACGGCCGTCGCAGGTCGACGCGGGCGTCTGTGACGTCGTGTTCGCGCAAACGGCAGCCTTGCAGACGGTCAGATTATCCACATAGGCGCACGCGCCGGCCCGGCACGCGCCGGTGGTGCCGCAGGAGGACTTGTCGGTGACCTCGCACTTCTCCTGCGGATCGAGGGTTCCGTCGGGGACCACCGTGCAAAAGCCCGTGCTAGCCGGAAGATTGCACGCCTCACAAGCGTCCGTACACTCGGCGTTGCAGCAAACCCCCTGCGCGCAGAATCCGGAGTCGCACTCGTCTTTGGAGCTGCATTGCGCGCCACCCTGCTTCTTTCCACACGAGCCGTTCACGCACGTGTTGGGCGCCACGCAGTCGGAGTCCTGGGCACAACCGGTAGAGCAAGCATTTCCGTTGCAGACGTACGGGTTGCAACTTCGCGATGACGGTGCCACGCACTGGCCCGACTGATTGCAGGTTGGCGTATCCGTGAAAGAGCCTTGTTTGCAGCTCGCGCTGCCGCACTTGGTGCCAACCGGGTAAACCTGGCAGCTACCATTGCCATCGCAGAGGCCGTTCTGTCCGCAAGCGGTACTACCCCCATCGCTGCAGGTCTTGCGCGGATCGCTCGCGCCGGCGGGGAGGTTCACGCAGCGACCGGGCGAGCCGGGCAGTGCGCAGCTTCGGCACGCGCCATCGCACTGGCTTTCGCAACAAACCCCGTCGACACATTGGCCGGAATTGCAGTCCCCCGCGTTGCCGCACGCTTGGCCGATCTGCCTCTTGCCACAGGTTCCCGTCTTGCCGCTGCTGTCAAGTGCGCAAGCGTGGCCTGATTGGCAGTCGGCGTCGCTCTTGCAGTTACTGTTGCACGCACCCGCCACACACAGGTAGGGAGAGCAATCGACGAGCTCGGGGTCCTGGCACGTCCCCTTCCCGTCGCAGACTGCGGTCGTGTTGAGGAGAACCGAAGAAGCGCACGAGCTGGTTACGCATGGGGTGGTTTGGCCGGGCCAAAGCGAGCAGGCCCCGGCGCCGTCGCAATACCCCGTGGTCCCGCACGTGGACTGGGCCTGCGCATCGCAGCGCGAGCTTGGCTGCCCCGCCGGAATCAACTGACACTTCCCGAGCGAGCCGGGCAGGGAACACGAGACGCACGGGCCATTGCAAGCGACGTTGCAACAGTAGCCGCCCGAGCAGTGCTCCGACGCACAGTCGCTGTCGGAAGAACACTTGTACCCGTTGAATCTCAGGCCGCAGCTTCCAGATGCACATTGTTGACCGAGCGAGCATTGGGCGGTGCTGGTACACGAGTCATCGCACTCGTTGCTCTTGGGATCGCAAGAATATGGGGCACATGGGTTGCTGGTGTTGCCCCCGCAAGCGCCCTTGCCGTCGCAGCTCTTGATCCCGCTCAGGCCATCGCCGCGGCAGGATCCGTAATCGCATACGGTATCGGCGACATAAAGCTCGCATCCCCCTTTGCCATCGCACCTGCCGTCCTGGCCGCAGGACGCCGGCGCAGAAGATTGGCATTCCGAAAGATCCGTCGGAGGAACCCCCGACGGAACGAAGCTACAGTCGCCCAGCGCGCTCGGAACATTGCACGCCTTGCACTTGTCGTCACAGGTGGACGAACAGCAGACGCCATCCACGCAGTGCCCAGTCCGGCATTCGCTATCGCAGGTACAGCTTTCGCCCTTCCCTTTGCTGGGCGGGCCGGCATCGCCTTGGCATGCCTTCGGAACCGAAGCGTCGGCGGATTTCGAGTCTTTGGCTGCATCGGAGGAACCGCCCGCACCGGAATCCCGCCCGCCGTTGTTTGAAACTTTGGTGTTTCCAGCCGGGGAATTGCAGGTGCACAGCCCCAAGGCGGCAAAGCAAATCAGCAGCCTAAGCAAGTGTACGCGATGCAAATTGACCGACCGGATAGAGAGTCGATAAGTGATCATAGAGGCTGGCTCCCTTCGCAGGCATCCAGAGACCCGCGGATGAGCTTGATCGATCCGAAGAACGAATCAAGTCAAACCGGTCGGAAAAGTGCCCTGACTATTCCAGGCAAACGCCCCATTGCTTCGCGTATGGCGTGCAGGCTCCGCCATTGCATGCGTTCAGGCCGCCCGGTACACACACCTGGTAACACGTGCCGGTCATGTCGGTGGCTTTCTTGAAATAGCAGGCCAGTGTTGGGGCACAATCGTGCGAGGACGTACAGGGCTGGGTATGAGTGTTCTCCCCGCTAGAGAAATCGCAGACCGTTTGGCTGTCCTGGCCAGTGGAGCTGGGCGCGACTAAGTAACAGGTACCGTTGTCGCAGTTGGCGTTCGAGAGAGGATCGCAGCATGTCTGCGCTAGTGACGAGCAGCTTACCGGGGCCGGATCACAGACCTTGATTTGCGTCGTCCCGGAGGTGGACAGGCTGCGGTAGGAGCAAGCTCCGCCGCTGATGCAGGTTGCCGCGGTAGTGCATAACTGGAAGCAGTACGAGTATCCCCCCAACTCCGGCGTGAGGCAGATGTCGCCGGTCTGGCAGTCATCATACCGGCTGGGATTGGTTCCGTAGTAAATGGTGCAGCGCTGTCCGGTCGCAACGGATCCTGTCTGCACGTGGCAAATGGAATCGCATGCTGCCGGTGTGCACGCGGTCTTGCTCTCGTCGCCGCACGCCAGCGGCGCGACATCGGGGTCGTCCAGCAAGGCATCGCCCTGGGCGCCGCCGCTTCCGGTAACGTTAATTGGCTCGAACTCGGCCTTCCTGCAGCCAACGGGCAAAACGGACAGCACGACCAGGGTTACGAAGAGTAGCTTCCGCATAGGCTTTGATACTCGGCATTCTACGGCCCGCGCGCGACCGAATCCAGGGCAACCCACGATGGAGCACCAGGCGCCTTGGCGGCGGAGCGTTTTTGAGGTTAGATCTGTGTCGTGAGCGACATCGGACTCCGCGCGAAAAAGGTCCTGCACGCCGTGGTGTGCGAGTACCTTGCCACGGGCGAAGCGGTCGGATCCCAGACTGTCGTGCGCCGGTATGCTCTCGAGATCTCGCCGGCGACGGTCCGCTCGGTCATGGTCGAGCTAGAAGATCTAGGGTTACTGCGTCACCCGCACACCTCTGCGGGCCGTGTTCCCACCGACCGCGGTTTGCGCCTCTACATCGACACGCTGCTACGCATCCGCAGTCTTTCCGCGTCGGAAAAGGACGACATCCGCGGACGGCTCGGCCCGCCGACCGAAGCTCACGAGGCCATGCAGCGAGTGGCCCGGCTCCTGCGCGAGCTGTCCCACCTGGCCGTCGTGGTACAGGCCCCGCGTCTGGAATCCGACCCCATCTCGCACATCGAATTCGTTCGCCTGCGCGAGGGCCAGCTCCTTGCCGTGATCGCCACCACACGCGGGCAGATCCAGAACAAGCTGGTCCAGGCCGATGGTCCGCTCTCGCACGGCGACCTGGATCGCATCAACAACTACCTCAACAGCCTGGTCGCTGGGCTGACCTTGGAAAAGATGCGGGCGCGCGTAGTGCTTGAGATCGAAAGAGAAAAGGCGCGCTCGGCAGCCGATCCGGTCCTTGCGCAAGCCCTCGGCCTGGCCGCGGCGGCGGTGCCCGACCCGGACGCCAGCGGAACCATTCTGCTCGACGGGCAGTCGAACCTAGTCGCCGAGGCGGTCGACCTTGCGCGCGCCCGCTCGGTCCTGCGCACCCTGGAGGAAAAGGACCAAATCGCAAAGCTGCTCGACCGAACCCTGGCGGCGCCCGGCATCTGCGTCTTCATCGGCGCCGAGGCGAACCTGGCCGACCTGGAGGACATTTCGGTGGTCGCTTCCAGCTACGGCAGCCAGGACCGGCCGCTCGGCACCATCGGGGTGATCGGCCCATCAAGAATGAATTATTCGAAGGTCATCCCGCTGGTAGACTTCACCGCCGACGTGATTACAGAAATCCTCCCGAGGATCTAGGTCAAGGCCGGCAACAGCCCTCGGAAGGGAGCCCCAGGAATACATGAGCGAAAAGCAAGACCCAACCCCCGAAGCCAATCAACCCCCGACCGCGCCGACCGGCGATTCTGCGCCACAAGCCGCGCCCGAAACCGCGCCCGAGCTTCCGCCGCTCACGCCGGAAGAGCGCGTGGCCCTGCTTGAGACCGAGAAGGCCGACCTGCGCGACCGCATGCTTCGCATCGCCGCCGATTTCGACAACTGGAAGAAGCGCTCGCGCAAAGAGCTGACCGACACGGAGGCGCGTAGCCGGGAACAGGTGTTGCGCGATTTCCTGGAAATCGTCGACAACCTGGAACGCGCCACGGCTTCCCTGGGCGAAGGCAAAGAGGCCGATCCGAAGGCCATCCGTGACGGCGTCGATTTGGTGCTGCGCCAGTTTCGCAACAAGCTCGAACGATACCAGGTGAAGGTTGTCGAAGCGAAGGGACAGCCCTTCGACCCACGCCTTCACGAGGCGATTTCCCAGGCGCCTACCCCGGACGCCAAACCGGGCTCGGTGCTGCACGAACTGCAGAAGGGTTACATGATAGGGGAGCGGCTGCTCCGCCCGGCCATGGTCGTGGTGGCCGTGGCGCCGCCCGCTCCCGCAGCCGCGGAGAAGCCATCCGACGGCACGCCACCTTCCGATAAACCCGAGCGCGAAGACTAACCACCGTGTCGCGCATCATCGGCATCGATCTCGGTACGACCAACTCTTGTGTGGCCGTGGTCGAGGGCTTGGAGCCTCTGGTCATCCCGAATGCCGAGGGTTCCCGAACCACGCCATCGGTGGTTGCCTTTGCCGGTGAGGGCGAGCCTCTGGTCGGCCAGATCGCCAAGCGACAGGCCGTGACCAACGCCGAAAACACCGTATCCGCGGTCAAGCGGCTGATGGGCCGCAAGTTCGCGGACGAGGAAGTGGAACGGCACAAACAGAACTCCACCTACGAAATCGTGGCGGCGGAAAACGGCGACGCCTGGGTGCATATCCAAGGTCAGGGCTATGCGCCCGCGCAGATCTCCGCCTACATCTTGGACCGCATGAAGCGCACCGCGGAGGACTACCTGGGCGAACCGGTCACCGATGCGGTGGTCACGGTGCCCGCCTACTTCGGCGACAGTCAGCGCCAGGCGACCAAGGACGCCGGGCGCATCGCGGGCCTGAACGTCAGGCGCATCATCAATGAGCCCACCGCCGCGGCGCTGGCGTACGGCCGCTTGTCAGTCGCGGCTGATGCCAAGATCGCCGTGTACGACTTGGGCGGCGGCACCTTCGATGTCTCGCTCCTGCACCTGCACGAGGGCGTGTACCAGGTCAAGGCCACCAGCGGCGACGGCTTCTTGGGCGGCGAGGACATCGACGCGCGCATCATCGGCCATCTGGCCGACGCGTTTCAGGCCCAGCACGGCGTCGACCTGCGCACGGATCGCATGGCTTTGCAGCGCCTACGCGAGGCCGCCGAGCGCGCCAAGCACGAGCTTTCGACCAGCCTCGAGACCGAGATCAACTTGCCGTTCATCGCGGCCACCGCCGACGGTCCCAAGCACCTCATGCTGTCGCTCACCCGCGGCAAGCTGGAGACCCTGGCGGAAGACATCGTCGGCCGCACCCTTCCCCTGTGCGAAAAGGTCTTGCAGGACGCGGGCTGGGTCACTGGCGACATCAACGAGGTCATTCTGGTCGGCGGGCAGACGCGCATGCCGCGCATCCAGGAATTGGTCGCGACCTTTTTCGGCAAGAAGGGCTCCCGCGCCATCAACCCCGACGAGGCGGTGGCGGTTGGGGCGGCATTGCAGGGCGCGGTGCTGACTGGCGAGCAGCAGGACGTCCTGCTCTTGGACGTGACGCCGCTGTCGCTGGGGGTGGAGACCGCGGGCGGGGTCTTCACCCGAATCATTCCCTACAACACGACCATTCCAGTCCGGCGCAGCAGCGTCTTTTCCACCGCGGTCGACAACCAGCCCTACGTCAACGTGCACGTCTTGCAGGGCGAGCGCGAGATGGCGGCCGACAACAAGAGCTTGGCCCACTTCCAACTGGCCGGAATACCCCCTGCGCCACGAGGCGCGCCGCAGATCGAAGTCGCGTTCGACATCGATTCCAACGGGATCGTCAGCGTGTCGGCGAAGGATCTCGGCACCGGCAAGGCGCAGACCGTGATCGTTCACCCGACCTCGGGGCTCACCGAGGGGGAGATCAAGCGCTTTATCGCCGACGCGGACACCAACCGGATGGCCGACCAGGCGAAGAAGGAAAAGGCCGACCTGCTCAACAACGCCGAGACCCTGATCTACGGCACAGAGAATACCTTGCGCGACTTCAGCGACAAGCTCGACTTGCTTGCGCGCGAACGCATCCAGCTCGCGCTCGACGAGTGCAAGTACGTCGTCGAGTCAGACCCTGACAACGTGAATCGGTTGCGCGAATCGCTCGGACGGCTGGAGACCGAGGCGCACGCGCTCTTCCTTTCGCTGCAAGGCGGGGCGGCCCCGAACAGCGGTTCGGGTACCTAGTTCGGCATGAGAGGCGCCCCAACTCGCGATCCCTACGAAGTCCTGGAGGTTGACCGCCAGGCGGGCGCAAGCGATATCAAGGCCGCCTACCGCCGGCTGGCACTGCAATACCATCCCGACCGCAATCCGGGCGACCCCGCCGCCGAGGAGAAATTCAAGGAAGTCTCGGTCGCCTACGCCGTGCTGGGCGACCCGGAAAAACGCGCGCACTACGACCGCTTCGGTGCCACCGGCGATCTGCCCCTCGGTGCGGACGCCGACCTCAGCGCCGCGATGCGCTTCTTCGACGGCATCTTCGGCGATTTATTCGGCACCGGACGCAAACGCGCCTCCGGGCACGACTTGCGCTACACCCTCGAGCTTTCCTTCGAGGAGGCAGCCCTGGGTTGCGGAAGAGAGATCAGCTTCATCCGGAGCGCTGACTGCACCGCATGTCGCGGCACCGGCGCCGAAGGCGGCGCCGCCGGGCTTGTCCCGTGCAGCAAATGTGAAGGCCAGGGCGCCTTGAAGCAGAAAGTCGGTCTATTCGCCGCGCGTCGGGAATGCCCAGCGTGCGACGGAACCGGGGAAGTGGCGAAGGTCCGCTGTGGCGTGTGCGGCGGCGCCGGGTTGGCGGAATCGGAGCGCAAGTTCACCGTGCGCATTCCCCCCGGATCGCAAGAAGGCACCAGCCAGCGCGTGCCAGGCGAAGGCTCGCCCGGCCGTCGCGGCGGCCCCGCGGGCGATCTGCACGTCATCGTGCGGGTGAAACCGGATTCCATCTACCGGCAAGAAGGCGACATCCTGGTCTGCGAGGTACCCCTGTCGGTATCGGAGCTAGCGCTCGGGGTGGAAGTCGATATTCCGCTGCTCGATAGCTGCGTGCGCATGAAGATTCCGGCGGGAGCTCAGCCCGGCGCCATGTTCCGGGTGCGCGGCAAGGGGCTGCCCCGACCGAACGGCGCCGGGCGTGGCGATGCCCATGTGCGGGTGCGCATCGAAGTGCCAAGTGGAACTTCAGAGGAAGGCCGAGCGCTCTTACACCGGCTCGACCAGGTGTTGGGCGAAGATGCTTATCCTTTGCGCAAGGCCTTTCGCGAGCGTGCGCGAGGCACCCGTCACGAGTAAAACAAGAACATGCCCATCCTGAATGTCGCCCTCTTTCTGACCACCCTGCTCACCACGACGGTTCAGGGGGCGATCACGCAGCACGCGGGCGGCGGCATTTTTCCGCTCGCCGACGGACTTTCCTTCTCGATCCCGCTGATGGCCATCTTGTTTTGCCACGAGATGGGCCACTACATCGCGGCCCGTATCCACCACGTGCCTGCGTCGCTGCCGTATTTCGTGCCTTTGCCGCCCGGAATAGGGCTTTTCGGGACCATGGGCGCGGTGATACTGCAGTCGCGCACCTCGGACAGACGCAAGCTCATCGACATCGGCGCCGCGGGCCCGCTGGCCGGGCTGGTGGTCGCGATTCCGGTGCTCGCCTACGGGCTTCATCTCTCGCCGGTGGGGCCTATCGTCGGGCAGCTTCAGGAAGGCAACTCCGTTCTCTACGCCGTGCTCAAGCGGCTGGTGTGCGGGATGTGGCTTCCCGAACGCGGCATCGACGTGAACCTGCACCCGATGGCTTTCGCCGGATGGGCCGGCCTTTTCGTCACCATGCTGAACTTGATTCCCATCAGCCAGCTCGACGGCGGCCACGTGGCCATCGCGTTCTTCGGCAACGCCTACGGCAGGGCCAGCCAATTTCTTCGCCGCATGCTGCTGCCCCTCGCGGTCGGCGTGACCATCGCGGTCTACCTGTCCACCAGTCGGGATCTTGCACGGGTCGGGATCAGCGACACCCACACGGCGTGGTACGCCGCCACCAGCGCGGGCGTTCAGTGGTTGGTGTGGTACGTGATGCTCGGCCTTCTCCGCCGCCTGTCGGGTGGAATCGATCATCCGCCCGTCGACGATCGCCCGCTGCCGCAAAGCCGCGCCTATCTGTTCTGGGCCGTGGCGCTGAGCTTCCTGCTCATCTTCATGCCCGTACCCATCCGCCCGGCCGTCGAAGCGCAGGTACAGCAGGCAGCCGCAGCCACGTCCGACGAACGGTAGTAGGGCCCGATACGCGAGACAACTGCCCAGCCCCCGAGCGCTCGCCCGGGCCGGCTGGCGCTGCTCGGGCAACGCGTGTGCATGATCACGCAAACGCGGACGGAACGCACGACCCTTGCCTCTTCGCGACGGGTGACGGGACGATGATGGGCTAGAATCTGGGGCGATGGATTTTCGAATTGGCGGCGTGTTCGCCTGCCTGCCGGCTTTTGTGCTCGCGGCCTGCGGGCGTACCGGGCTTGAGCCGCGGGTCGGCGGCGCGGATGCGACGACGGCGACGCTACCGGATGCAGCTCGCGATCAGCGCTCAGCGAGCGACCGAAGCTGCCGGTGGACCGGCTTCGCACCACAGGCCAACTATTCGGGCGCGGGAGACTCCATCGCCGCCGGAGACTTCGACGGCGACGGCCGTGTCGACATTGTGGTTTCGGCTTGGGGCAATGGCGTCCGGGAAGGCACCGCCAGCGTGTTCCTGAATCGCGGCGACGGCACCTTCGCATTGCCTGCAACCTATTCCGCGAACCTGCAGGCCCAGTCGGTCGCGGTGGGCGACTTCAGCGGCGACGGCAGGCTCGACTTCGCGGTGACGAACGGCCTCGACCAGCTCGACCTCTTTGTCAATCTGGGCAACGGGACCTTCGCGCCCCGCGCGCGCTTGAACGGTCCGCAAGAGGCGGTGGTCATGGCGGCCGGCGACTTCAACCGCGACGGGCGGCCCGACCTGGCCTTCACGACACAGATGGATTGGATTGCGGTGCTCCTCGGCGACGGCGCAGGTGGCTTTGCCGCCCCTCTCACCTTCCCCACCGGCATCAACGTCAATTCCATTGCGGTGGACGACTTCAATCGCGATGGGTTCCCCGACCTGGTAGTGACGAGCGCCGACTGGGCTGGCACCTGCCCCGGAAGCGGGGCGCTTTGCCTTCCCGTGGGACTGGCGGCGGGCGCGGTCAACGTGCTCATCAATCAAGGCGATGGAACCTTCGCGGCGCAGTCGACCTACCCAGCGGGCAACGGCACCGAAGCGGTCACTACCGGCGATTTCAACGGTGACGGCGCACCCGACATTACCGCAACCAACAGCGTCGACGACACCCTGAGCGTCTTCTTCAACACGAAAGACGGCAGCTTCGCGCCCCAAGTGACCTATCCCAATGCGGGCAGCGGTACCTCCGCATTGGGGGAGCCATTTCCCGGCACCGGCGGCGGGGTTGCAGCCGCAGACTTCGATGGCGATGGCGATGTGGATATTGTCGTGATGCACGGTTCGTCGCGGGACCACAACACCGGCGTGATTCTCGTGCTTGCCAACCAGGGCGACGGCACCTTTCGTGATCCGCTCAGTATCCCCACGACCGGTCTCCCCATGGGATTCACCGTCGCGGACTTCAACGGTGACGGCTTGCCAGATGTGGCCGCAGCCATGATCGGCGAGACGCTCGGCGTGTTCCTGTCAACGTGCGAATGAAGCGCCGGCTTCGCCGCATATGCGACGACGACCAAACACCGTATACTCTACGGCATGGTGACCGTCCTTCTGGCAGCGCCGCCCAATGCAAATTTGCGGAGCGCGCTCGATCACCCACCCTCGCGCAGGTTGGGTGTCGTCGCTCTAGCGCTGGCGTTGTTGCTCTCTGGCTGTTCGTCGACCGACAAACCCGGCCACCGCGATGGCTCGACGACAACGGGCGGCTCGCGCAGCTCCGGCGGAGCCTCGACTGGCGGAGGCGGTTCGGGTGGTGTCGTGGATTCGACCAGCACCGGCGGCTCCGGCGGTGCTCCCCCGACGGACGGTGGCGCGGACCAGGGGGCGGACGTCAGCGCGGACTTGGCGGCGAGCGACGGCGACGCTTCGATGACGGCCGAACAAGCGTGTCGGGCAGCGATCGAAGCGCTCTGCCAACGCGGGGCAGCCTGCGGCGGCGATCCCGACAATTGGCAGGACTGCGCCCGGGTGTCGGCCGCCTGTCCCGAGTCATTCTTTAACCAGGCCTCGACCCGCACGGTCGCTGGCATCGTCGCCTGCCTCGACGAGCTGGCGCAGCAGCCTTGCACCGACAGCGAGCTCGGTCTGTTTCCTTCCTGCTGGAGTCCGGGAACGCGCCCCTCCGGCGCGAGCTGCGTCTACGCAAGCAACTGCGCCAGCGGCAGTTGCTCTGGGAATGCCACCACGTGCGGGCATTGCGGCGATGGTCCGGCAGCCACGGGCGAGTCGTGCGCCTCGGTTGGCTGTCGCGCCGGCGACTTCTGTCATCCGGGGACCAAGCTCTGCATGCCAGGAACCAGCATCGTCCACGCGGCGCAGGGCGAGGCGTGCGATCTCGCTGCGGTTCCGACGGTAGGTTGCACCGGCGACCTGCACTGCATCGCCCCCAGCGGACAGACCGCAGGTACGTGCCAGCCGCTCCCGATATTGGATCTCGGCCAACCCTGCTATCAAGTAACCGGCCTCTGTCGCCCACCAACCGTCTGTTTCACTTTGGTTGACGGGGTTACCAACCCATCCGAGTGTCGGGCGCCTGATCCTTGCGGAGCGGCGCCATGTGACGCCACCACGTTCTGCAAGGATGGCGACGGCGGGCGCTATTGCGCACCTCTAGCCGCCGTCGGCGAAGCGTGCGCCGGCGACGCCGGGACCATCGCAACGCTGTGCGCGTCCGGCGCAGTCTGCTGGGCAAACACGGGGGTTTGCACCAAGTACGGCGAACGAGGGGATCCGTGCGACGGTGACGTCCAACCTTGCGGCAGCTACCTCTCGTGCACGAACGGCCGCTGCGCGCCGCTCGCGACCGAGGCGTGCCCGTAGGGGCCGCCCCCCGGCTGGCCGCTTGGCGTAGCCTCGGTTTCTCGACCTACATCGCGGTCCAGCGCTGGCGCCGCAACCCGAAGGCAGCGTCAGAGGGCGGGTCGAAATTCGATTCGTAGAACGTAGGGGGCTCGATCGTCTTCCCCTTGTCGATCTGACGCTGCTCCTTCTTGAGGGCGCGCATGACGATGCGGCCGAGGATCGGGGTCACCAGCCGCGACCACCAACCAAACTCGCGATGGATCTCGCGCAAGAGATCGTCGAGCTTCGCCACAAGCTCGCGATTGTCGGCGAACCAACGCTTGGCGGCCCACAAAGCACCCGCGTAGACCGTAGCGAAGCCCTGCACCTCCCACTTGAAGCGGCGGCGCACGCGCGGCTCGGGGTGATGCTTGTGGCGCTGGTACCCGAGCAGAGCGGTGCGCACCATGCGCAGCACGCTGGGGCCGTTGATCCGGAAGTCTTCGTTGAACGCGCGCAACAGAAGATCGGTCTCCTTGCCCGCCGGGATGCCCGGGTGGCGATAGTTGAACTTGAATTGCCCGTGCATGTCGGCCTCGGGCATTTCCTCACGGGTCAGCATCACACCCTTGGCGGTCATCTCGCGCCACAGCGGCGTGCCTGCCATCGGCATGTACAGCATGAACTGATGGAAATCGGTGCAATGGCTGACCGCGTGGTCGATGGCATAGTCGATGTTGTCCGGCGTGTGCTCTTCGAGCCCGATGATGGTCGAGCCGAGCACGCGCGTGCCGTTTTCCTGTAACTCGCGCACCAGCCTGTGCGTGTCCACGCCGTCGGTCTTGTTGTATTGGCTGTCCTTGCCCTCGAGGCCCATCCACAGCCAGGAGACCCCCAACGACACCAGCTCTTCCGAGGTGTACTTGCGAAGCGCGTTGGCGGAGCTGAAGACGTAGAGCACCCAGGCCTTGTCGTGCTCGCGCATGAGCTCGAGCAGGCGCAGCGCGCGCTTCCGGTTGAGCAGGAAGTTCTCGTCCATGATGAAGAAGGCCTGAATCCGCAGCTCCTTCTCGATGCCGCACATGAGCCGAAACAGGTCTTCGCCCGACTCGAAGAAGTGAACCGCGTTGCCCTTGCCGCCGAACAGCGCGGACGTGCAACAGAAGTTGCAGCCCATGGGGCAACCCACCGACGGAATCAGCGTGGCCGAGCCGAACCCCTTCTCGTTCGGGAAATTGAAGCCCATCACGCGCCCGCCGACGCCCGCATGCACGACCGGATGCTTGAGAGGCCGCTCTTCGTCCTCGCCGAGGAAATGGCGAAACCAGCGTACGCCCTCGCCCCTCACGACGTGGTCGGCGTCGATTCGCTCTGCCAGGTCGGGAATGCCGGTGATGTGTCCGCCCACGACCAGAGTGGCCTGGGGCTGATGCTCGCGCACCAGCCGACACATCTTCTCGATCTTGCCGAAGTTCGCGACGATGCCCGAAAGCCCGATGATGTCGTAGCGATTGGTCTTGAGCTCGTCGATGAATCTGTCGAGGGAAGGAAAATCCAAACAGGTACAAGGCGCGTCCATGTTCGCCTGGATCAGCATCAGGCCCCAGCTACGATGGAACATGCGCACCGAGAAAGGCCCCTGCACGCGGGTGACCTGGTTGTGCCACAACTCCATCGGGTTGATGCGGCGGCTGCCAAACGCGTCGTCCTGCGCGTAGGGTCCAAACACACTGGACAACAGCACGCGGGCCTTGCTGCCCAAGGGATGGCGGGAGGCCGGCGGATGCGCCTCGGCGTGACCGGCAGGTTCGCCTGCTCGCCCGGGCGACATCAGCGACTCGGTCATGAAACCTCGAGCTTCCTTGGCGCGCCGGGAACCGAGGACGCGTCTACTCTTCGGGGAGCTGGGGACCGGGCACGATCCCAGCGATATCTGGATCCTCGGCTTGGTCCGAGGAAGAGCGATCCTGGCGTTCAGCCTGACGCTGTTGCCTTCGCTCGGTCTTTTCCTTCTGCCGTTTGAGCCGCGAAATTTCCTTCCTTCGCTTCTCGGCAGCGTTGTTTGTGCCCGGTCTCACGCCTGTGACTACCAGCGCTGTTTGCGACCACCACGGTCGCCGCCGTCGCGGCCACCACGATCTCCGCCGAAGCCGCCACCGCGACTCCCGCCAAATCCGCCACGGCCGCCGCCGCCGCCACCGCCGCCCGTGCGCTCACGTGCCTCGCTGACTGCGATGGTGCGGCCCTGCAAGTCCTTGCCGTTCAACGCTTCCGTCGCGGCCAGCGCACCCTCGTCGGTCGCCATCTCCACGAAGGCAAACCCGCGGGGCCGGCCAGTGTCGCGATCTAGCACCAGCTTCACTTCAGCTACTTCGTGGCCGGTACCCGCGAACGCGTCACGCAGATCCGCCTCGGTGGTCGAATACGACAAATTGCCAACGTAGAGTCTCTTTCCCATCTTCGTTTCCTTCTTTCTGCAGGGGTTCTCAGTCGACTACCCAGCAGCGGCATATGCCAAAGACGGGAGGCGATCCAAAGAATGGCTGTACCGAAGTTATCGGCCAACCGTGAGCTTCAAAGGATGCCGTTAGCCGCGGCAAAAGTCCAGAATATTTGTGTCCGGGGGATTGCCAACGGAGATCGCCTTGGCCCCATGCGGCACCGACCGGTTAGCTAGCTGCGCAGGCGGTTTCCGCCTATCATCTATGGCGTGACCGAGGCACCGGCCGACAGCGCAGCCCCGCCATCCTGCCCCAAGTGCGGCAAAAAACGAACCGCAGACACTGCGTCGTGCCCGCGCTGCGGCCTGGTGTTTGCGCTTTGGAACGCGGAGCAGGAAGACGCAGTGGTTTGTCTCGACAGCGCTGGCGAGCAGCTGTGGCGCAGTGTACAGGAAAACTGGAGCGATTCGGCGGGGCACGAGGCGTTCCTCAAACACTGCTTGCAGACCGGCACCCTGGCCCCGGCGGGGCGCCTTTATCGCGAGCGACTTGATGCCCATCCGGGCGACGCGCTCGCGGCCGAGATGCAAAACCAGGTCTTGTCCAAGGCGGCGTTGGGCCTTTCCATTCACAAGAGCCAGCCGCGCACGTCGGTGACGCGCAGTCGGTGGTTCTGGGTCGTGGTGCTGGCCGCCATGGCGCTGGGAATCGCGGGCGGCCTATTCTGGCGGCGATTGCGCTAGACCCCGGGGCCGCGCTATCACTGCGCCCCACCGATGAAGGTTCCCGCGTTCGACATTCCCCTCGACGAGGTCAAGGCCAGCCTTGAGCCTCTGCGCCGCCCACTAAGCGTCGCGATCCTGAGAGCGCGCAACCCCTTCAACGTGGGCGCCATCATTCGCGTCGCGCATTCCTTCCTGGTCAAGCACATCGTGCTGGTGGGCGACGAGCCCTTCTACCAGCGCGCCGCCATGGGCATGCAGCGCTACGAAAACATGGTCTACCTGCCCGACGATGCGTCGCTGGTGGGGTGGGCGCACGAGCGGTCGCTGCCCATGCTCACCTTCGAGCGCGAGCACGCGCGCGCCGACCTGTGGCACGCGACGCTGCCCGAGCAGTGCCTGATGGTTTTCGGCAGTGAATCGACCGGCGTTTCGGACACCCTGATCGCTGCCGCCGATCAGGTGATCGCGATTCCCATGTACGGCATCAACAATTCCTTCCCTGTCACCGTGGCCGCCGGCATCGCCATGGCAGAATGGACCCGCCGTCACTTCGTCGCCCATTCCCCCGGAGGTCATCTGTGATTCCGTACTTCGAGCAGCCCAAGCTTCACCTCGGCCCTATCACCATCCACGCCTTCGGCGCGCTGGTGGCGACGGGCATCCTGCTCGCCTTCCGGCTGATCCGCAAAAAGGCGCCGCAAGTCGGCCTGGATCCGGTGTTAGCGGAGCGCCTCGCCATGCGCATGGTCATCGCGGGCTTCATCTTTGCCCACCTCTTCGATCGCATCGCCTACTATCCCCGCGACGTGCTGGCCAACCCGCTCAGCCTGCTCTACATCTGGGAAAGTATCAGCTCGTTCGGCGGCTTCCTCGGCGCCACCATCGTCGCGATCCATTTCATGCACACCCGCAAGGACGTCCTCGGCTGGCGCTATCTCGACCTGATCGCCTTCGTGTTTCCGCTGGCGTGGATGTTCGGGCGCACCGGTTGCACGGTGGCATTCGACCATCCCGGTCTCGAAACCCATTTCTTCCTCGGCCAGCGCTACAGCGACCACGTGGTTCGCCACAACCTTGGCCTTTACGAGGCGATGTACACCGCCCTGTTGGTGCTGTTCTTCCGTTGGCTTTGGCAAGGTCCCCGACGCGGTCCCGGCTTCTTTGTGGGCATGCTCGCGCTGGCCTACGCGCCGGTGCGATTCCTGCTCGATTTCCTGCGCATCGAGGACGCGCGCTATTTCGGTCTGACCCCCGGACAATACGGTTCGGTCGTGCTGGTGGCGGCGGGGCTCCTGCTCCTTCGCCGCGCCTCGCGGGCGCAATCGCCGCAGCCGGCCGGGTGATCTCCGGAGCAACATGACCAGCGCGGGCGACACGACCCGGATCTCTTTGTCGTAGCGGACTTCCAGCCCGGCGCTGAAGCGCCCTGATCACAGCGGGATAGCTATGGAACACGTGTTGCAGGGGGGGCCCGACATGCGCGACTTACCTCGATGGAGCCCGTTCACGCCACGATTCATCAGGACCTCCCAGCTGGCCTCCTTTGCCTGCGCCCTGCTACTCGCCGCTTGCAGCCGAGGGTCGCTCCCTCCGGATCCCAAGACGGCCGACGCCGGTCCGGATCACCCGGCCGATACAACATCGCCCGCGACGGAGGCCGGCCCTGAGCTTGCCGCGAGCCCGGATCTGGCCAGCGACCCGAGCCCGGTCGACACGCGCGACGTGCCGGAAGACCAAGGCCCCGACACGCGCGACGTGGCCGCCGCCGAGACGACGTTTTCCGAGGTTTCGCCCGAAACCGCCGGCGAGACCGGTCGCGACGGTCCCGATGCTCCGGCCGCCGCGACCTGCGTTGCCGACCTTTCAGGGTCAGCGCCCTTCGGCAAGGCCCTGTCCGGCACGGCAAGCTTCGGCTCCAGCTATAGCACGGCGGCCCCCATCACCTCGACGTTCACGGCCTACGTCTACTTCCCCGCTGGTCGGGTTGCCGGCGCCCCCGTCCAATTGGCAATCCAAAGTCGCGTGATTTCGGGCCAGTACTTCTTCGGCCCGCAAGCGACCTTGGCGAGCGATCTGTCGGCCACCGGCCTCACTGTCGGCGGCCACGACGTGCAAATCACGGGCGGCCTGCTGCCCGGCGCTGGGGGACTGCAAGCCACGGTGGCCGCGAACTTCTCGGACCCCGCCAGCGACCTCGGCGACGATCGGAGCGCCGCCATGTTGATGTGCCCGACGGGGGACGTACCCGCGCCCGCGCTGAAGGTCGCGTCGGGAACCCTCTCGCCGCTCTCGACGATTGCGCTCGGCTCGACCACGCCGCTCGCCCAGGAGGCGATCAATGCACTTCGGATCACCTCGCCACTCGGCGCCGTGGCGTTCAATACCTCCATCGAATCCAATTCGCGCTTCTCGCGCGGGCCCAACCTCTCGATCGCGGCAGTTTCGGCCTTCCCACCCAGCCAGCCGTTGACCTTCGACCTCACCGCGGTGAAGGACGTACTCGGCCGGGACGTGCCGCTCACCTTGGCGGGAACCCAAGTGCTCACCACCGCTGCCGTGCTCAGCGACCTGGTCTTCGCCACGACGCCGCCCGCGGGAGCCATCGCTTGCTCGGGTTGTTCGGCGTCGGGAATGTCGGCCGTGGATGGAGGCACGACCGGGATGTTGGCGTGCACGGGCGGAGGCACCGTCGCGGGTGGCGTCCTGAAGGTCTCGCCCAGCCGCTACAGCGGCAGCCCCAACGTCGACGCCCTGCTGGCCCTGCCGGCGTCAACCGGCTCGACCAAGCTGCGGGTGCGCATGGCCGTGGGCGATGTGGTCGAGGCCGGCTCGGCCTGCCTCGACGACAATTCCTATGCCATGGGGACGGGCACGTTGGCCGTCGTGGGCGCGAATGGTGAGGTGTCGGCGCGGGTGAGCGTGACCTGCGGCGGTGGGCTGGCCGACCACCTGATCGACCTGCCCAATGCTTCACCGCTGTGGCTGGCGGTCCACGTCGAGGGCAGCACGCCGATGCCGTATTCGTTGCCAACCCCCGGACCGCCGTCGATCACCATCGACGAGGTAGCCTTCCAGTAGGCCGCTCCGTAGGGTTTCGTCGTCGTTGTACCCGGACATCACCGGCACCTTCACCCCCGGGATTCAATATCCCGGGCGCTTTCGATGGTCGCTGCCTCCAGAGCTTGGCCGAATCACGAATGGTGGGTTAGCCTCATTGAATCGCGAATCACCCCTGGAATCACGGCCGTTGGATTAACGATCACGAGTTTGGAAAGGAATCCGATTTGCTCACGCCTCAACAAACCTGGTCGGTCATCACGGCGCACATCGCTCGATTACCCACTTGCGCCCTGCCTCTCGACCAGGCGATTGGGCATGTCCTGGCCGAGCCCGTGTACGCGGATCGGGATCTGCCGCCGGCAAACCGGTCGGCGATGGATGGGTTTGCCGTACGCGCCGACGATCTTGCGCACCTCCCCGTCACGCTGCCCGTCGCTGGCGAGGTGGCCGCCGGATCGCCTGCGACACCCGAGGTCGCGCGAGGAACGTGCGTACGCATCTTCACCGGCGGCAACCTTCCCCCTGGCGCGGACACCGTGGTCATCATCGAGACCACCCGCGAAGCCGACCCAGGCGAAGTCACCTTCACGGCCACCGAGCGAAGCGGCGCGAACATCCTTCTTCAAGGCGAAAACGCCAAGCAAGGCAGCGTGCTTGTCCCCGCCGGGCGGACGCTAGGGCCGGTTCATCTTGGCGTCTGCGCGGCGGCCGGGAGAACCCAGGTCAGGGTGTTTGGCAAACCGCGCGTCGCGATCATCACCACCGGGCGGGAGTTGCTCGATCCGGGAGCCGTCGCGGGCGCGCACCAGGAGCGCGACGCGAATGGCCCCTTGCTGGCGGCCACGCTGATGGCGAATGGCTTCGTGGTCGCAAGCTCCACCAGGGTTTCCGATGAGCGCGAAGCCATCATCGAACAGTTGCGCTCGGCCCTGAATCGGGCCGACGCGGTGGTGCTGAGCGGCGGCGTCTCCGTGGGCGCCTTCGATTTCGTGCCCACTGCGGTGACCTCCGTCGGCGCGCGCGTTCTGGTTCACGGGGTGGCCATGAAACCGGGCAAGCCCTTCCTCTTCGCCCTGGCGCCCGGTGGCCGGCCGATCTTCGGGCTGCCGGGCAATCCGTTAAGCGCGGCCACCACGTTGCACGAGTTCGTTCTCCCGGCCCTCCGGCTTGCGGCGGGTTGGTCCGGGGAGGAATCCCGGCCGCTTGTTCGCGCGCGCCTGCGCGAAGCCATACCCAACAAGCCGGGCCGTCAGCGCTTCGCTCTGGCCACCTTGGCGTGGTCGGCAGATGGCCCCGAGGTCGCGCCGGAGCCGAGCCAAAGCTCGGCCGACCTGGCGGCTGGAGCACGTGCCGACGGAACTATCATCGTTCCCTCCGATGCGAGCGGCCTCGACGCCGGCGAGCTGGTGGATTTCAGGCCTTGGAGGTCGTGGCCATGATGACCGCGGCCGGCTCGCCTGAGATGGCCGTGCGCATTTCGGTCGCGAATCGCGGGCCGGTTTTGGGATGGCGCCATACTTCGGCGCCGCTGTATACACTGGGCCCATGAAGCGCGCGCTCATCGTCGTCGACGTCCAGAACGAGTATGTCGACGGCAATCTCCCCATCGCCTATCCCGACCCGTCGTCGTCTCTGGCCAACATCGGTCTGGCAATGGACGCGGCCGGTTCCGCTTCCCTGCCCGTGGTGGTGGTCGAGTCGGTGTTGCCCGAGACCTCGCCGATCTTCGCCAAGGGCAGCCACGGGGTTGCGCTCCATCCCAGCATCGCCGGCAAGCCGCGCGATTGGCTCTTGAGCAAGCCCATGCCGAGCTGTCTTGCCAAAACCGATCTCGAGGCGTGGTTGCGCGAGCGCCAGGTCGATACGGTGACGCTCGTGGGCTACATGACCCACAACTGCGTCGATGCCACGGCCCGGGACGCGAGCCATCGCGGCCTCGTCGTCGAGGTCCTCTCGGATGCCACGGGTTCCCCGGCCTACGCCAACAGCGCGGGAAAAGCCAGCGCCGAGGAGCTCCACCGGGTATTCCTGACCGCCATGCAAGCGCGTTTCGCGTCGGTGCTGACCACGCGCGAATGGACCGGCCTTCTGCCCGCAACCCCCGCCCCGCCGTGCACCGGCATCTGGCGCTCGTTTCGCAATGCCGTCGGTTGAGCGATGGCGGTCAGGTCGACGGCCATGTGCGCTAACGCTCGATGCCAATGGGTTTGACGGTTGCGGCCTCGCGGCCCCCCTAATCCAAGCGAGGGGGGCATCATGAACACGCGTCGATCTTTAGGGTTTCTCGTAGCCTGTCTACTCGCCCTGCCGACGGCGTGCGGAAAGTCCGGCGACCCCGCCCAAGGAAACGGCGGCGCTAACGGGGGATCATCGGAAAGCGGGGGTGCATCTGGCGCCGGAGGTGCCACCGGCAGCGGCGGGGCGCTGTCCGGCGGGAGCGCCAGAACCAGTGGTGGCGAGGGTGGCGGCGCGTCCGCGGTCGGCGGCAAGAACGGCAGCGGCGGTGCGACGGGCAACGCCGGCGCCAGTGGCGGTGGAGGCTCCACCACCGACGCCGGTCCTCCGGTCGCTAGCTCGGGGTGCAACTCTCCCTTGCCACCAGCGTGCAACACGACAACCACCGGTCCGTGCAATCTCGACGTGAATGGCAAGGCGCGCGAGTATTTCGTCGTTCTGCCCGCCGGCTACGACAACAGCAAGGCGGTGCCGGTCGTGTTCACCTACCATGGCCGCGGTGGCACTGCCGCGCAGTTGCTGCCCGCAGGATCCGGACGCGGAGGCTATTCGCTTTATGGGGTTCAGGCCGGTTTGCCCAACGCAATCTATATCGTCCCGCAGGGGCTCGATTCGGGCTCCGACGCGGGTACGGACTACGGCTGGCCCAACACCGGCGGACAGGACATCAACTTCGTGAAGGCGATGCTAACCTGGGCGGAGACGAATCTGTGCGTGGACAAGAGTCGCTATTTCTCCGACGGTATGAGTTATGGCGGCATGATGTCCGAGACCATCGCCTGTCAGGTGCCCGACCTCTTCCGCGCCATCGGCTCGATGTCGGGCAGCCTGTTCGGCGGCGCGAGGTCTTGTGTAGCCAAGCTCATCGCCGCGTGGATCACCCACGGTGATGCCGACACCACGGTGCCCATCTCGGGCGACATCACCGCACGCGACATGATCATCGCCAACAACGGTTGCGACACGACCAACACGCACACCATAGATGTGGTCGACACAGCACGCATTGGCGATGCCGCGACCACCAACGTGACCTGCACCGTGTACGACCAATGCACGTCCGGCAACTACCCGGTGGTGTGGTGCCCGGTTTCCGGCGAGGGACATGCCATCCCGAGCTTCGCAGGGGCCGAGATCGCGAAATTCTTCGCACAGTTCTAGGGATTAGTCTCCAAGTGACAGCGTCACCAGCGTCTCGACATGCGGGGTGTGCGGCATCATGTCGTAGGGGATCGCGCGGGTGATGGTCGCGCCAGCGCGTGCCAGAATTGCGAGGTCGCGCGCCAGGGTGCGCGGGTCGCAGCTCAGGTAGACGACCGAGCGGGGCGACAGACGGCGAACCTCGGCCAAGACCGCCTCGGAGCATCCCTTGCGAGGCGGATTCAGTACCACGAGGTCGGCCGCATCGATGGCGGCCAAGCCGGCGGCGGCATCGCCAGTGATCACGCGCGGCCGATTCCCGCAGAAGTCCGGGCGATCCCAAGCTGCAAGCGCAACCGTGGTCGCCGCCGCGTTCGCCTCGACAGCGACGACCTCCTTCGCCCGGGCAACAAGCGAGAGCGCGATGCCGCCGGCGCCGGCGTAGGCGTCCACCGCGCGATGGAAATCCCCACGCAGTCCCGCAACCAGGTCGCGATAGATCCGCGAGCCGACTTCTCGATTGGCCTGGAAGAACGATCGCGCGGCCAGCCGCACGCGCACATCGCCCATCTCGTCATCGATGCTGGGCTGGCCGACCAGCAGATGCTCCTCTCCGCCCAGCAGAGCGTTGCCGGCCGCAGGATTGACGTTCAACACAACGCCGGCCAGCGCGGGAAGCTTGCACGCAAAGTCTTCGGCCACCGACTGGGCACGATCCCATTCCGCGCTCGCCGCTACCAGCGTGGCCAGCACGCGGCCATCTCGGTTCGCCCGCAGGATCGCGTAGCGAAGCGTGCCCGTGCGACGAACCTCGTGGAAGGGCTCGACCGCGCACGCGCGCAGGACGCCCAGCAAGACTTCCCGGGCCTGGTCGAGAATCGGCTCGACAACCCGGCATCCGGCCAGGTCGACCACATCGTGGGAACGTGGTGCGTAGGCCCCAAGCACGACGTCTCCGACGTCCCCATCCTGGCACCGCGCATAGATGTATTTCGCCTGATTGCGATAGCCGAAGGTGGCGGGCGACGGCACGCACGGCGCGACCTCGACCGATGCCAAGGTCGGATGCTTGGCGAATTCCTCGCACACACGCGTCCGCTTCCACGCGAGCTGCGCCTGATAGGAAAGGTGCATAATCGCGCAGCCGCCGCACTTTCCCTGCGCCGGACACTCCGGCGTCACGCGATTGGGCGAAGACCTGACGAGAGCTTCGAGATCGGCCCACGCCTCGCGGCGGGCGGACTTCACGTGAACCGATCGGAAGGTGATGCGCCCGGCGATCCGCTCGCCGGGCAACGCGCCGGTTACGTGCAGGAGCAACGACTCGCCGCCATCCGCGACCTCGGCCACGCCGGCCCCGGACTCGTCGAGGCCGACGATTTCCGCCTCGAATCGGTCAGCCGCGAGAGCGCCGATCGCTGCCACTGGGACTAGGGTCGCCCCGGACCGCTCTTGCGTTCCGGGCTGTCGGGAACCGCGAGTCCCTGGACCGCGACGGGTCGTTCGAGTCCGGTGCCCGTCTTCGCGCATGCCAAGGTTCGCGCGCCGCCGAGGAACTGAACCTCGACCTTACCCGGCCCGGCCACGGTGGCCACCACGCCGACGCCGAAGGTGGCGTGAATCACGCGCTCGCCAGGCAGGAAGTTCTGCTGGGGCGAATAACTGCGTGGCGGCTTGCTGGGATCGAAGTCGGGAAGCTGCGGTTCCGGCGTCGCGCCGGTTCGCCCCGCCTTGCGCCGTCGCGGCCGGCCCCACGAGTTGGTTCCGCCTCGCGGTACCTGGGCGTTCTTCTCGCCGCGGTAGTTGTGCTGGCTACCGCAAAGCTTGCACACGACCTTCGCGACACGGTCTCCCACCTTGGCCATTACCACGTGCCATGTGTCACCGCACCGCGTGCAAATGTCCTCGATGTCCTCGCCTACCCCTGGGGTCGACATGATGATTTGCTTCGCGCGCTCCTTTTCCTACCGGAAATTGTACCAGGCTTAGGGCCGGCGCGCGGCCTACTTTTTCTTGAGCGATACCGAATAGATCACAAGCGCGTCCACCTGGTCAGGCGTAAGCCGATCCTTGAACGGTTTCATCTCCTGCTCGACGCCGTTGCGCGTGCGCTTGATGCCCTCCAGCACCGATTTGCGCGCACTTTCGAGCGTCAGGTCCTTCCAGTAGGCGGCCTTGGTCATGTCGTCGATGGCCATGTCCCTTCCGGTTTCGGTCTGCCCCTTTCCGTCGTCGCCGTGACAGGTCGAGCACTTGGCCTCGAAAAGCCGGACGATCTTCTTGCTTGGCTTGTAGCCTTGCGGCGGAGCAAGCCCGTCGGCCAGGAGAGGCAGGGAGAGCAAGAACGACACAAGTAGGCCGGCGCCGGCGATGATGCGAATCATGGGTACTTCCGGCCTGCAAGGCTCCCTCGGCCGAGGGGCACTTGTCAAGGTTCCGGGCCGACGGAGGGTGGCCGGCGAAGGCTGGCCAGATCCGGATCTGGTTCCGGGTTCCGGCCTACTGCGCGCCGCAGGCGGGTCCGGGAGTCGAGCACGGGGTGATGCCGCATCGACTGCCGACGTTGATGCCGCCGGCGTTGTTTGCGGCATACACGCCGGAGCTCAGGTTCCCGGCGGCGATGCTGGAGCTGCAGTCAAGCCCGACCTGCTTGTTGTCACTGACTGTAATCAGCGACAAGGTGGCCGGCCCGGCGGCAGGTGGATTCTGAATCTCAATGCCGCCCCAGACATCGGGATTGGGTCCGTTGCGAGTCACGATGGTGTCGCTGATGGTGAACGCGGCACCGCTTAGCAAGATGCCACCCCCTGGGTTGTCGGAAACGGTGCACCCGTCGACGTGAAGCGTGACCGAGCCCCCGGTGGTGGCTGCGGCGTTGATGCCAATTCCTGTCGCCGTGCTCGCACTGCCTTGAATGGTAAGCCCGCGCAGAAGGAGCTCGCCGCGCACAATGCCGACGCCGTCGGCGCCTGGGGCCGGCGTGACCACTGCATCCTTTCCAACCACGGTGAGAGGCGAGGTCAGCGAGATCCCGGTGAAGCCGCCGGTGATCGGCCCCGCCACCACGACCAGCGACAATCCCCTGGACTTGGCCTCGGCCACCGCGAGTTGCAGATTGCAAAACGGCGCCACAGTAGATCCGGTGCTAGTCCCCGAAATCGGGCAACGCGCCAGGGCCGTGTTTCCCGCGTAGATGGTTTCTGCGTCGGTGGCGCAGTGGCCGTCCTGTTCTTTCATGCACACGCCTGGGCCGCCCGGAATGCCTGCGCACTCGGCGTCGCTGGAGCAGCGCTTGCACAGATGGTCGGCGGTGTCGCAGATCGGGTTTGCAACAATCGCGCAATCGGCGTTGCTGGCGCACTCGGCGCAGGTTCCGTCGGGCAGGCAGACGGGGCTCGCCGAATCTCGCTTGGCGCAGACATCGGCCGCCGCCGTCCCACAGCTTGCGCACGCGCCGCCCACGCAGAACGATTTGCCCGGCGATGCGGTACAGTCCCCGTCGGCCAGGCACTCCAGGCATCGACCAGTGCCTGGATCGCAAGCGGGCGTGGTGGCAGGACAGCCCGCATCGACCGCGGCGCAGGAGACGCAGTCATGCGCCGACGAGCACAAGGGCGTACCGCCTTCGCACTGCTGGCTTGTGCGACAGGCGGCGCACAGGCCGGCCACGCATACCGAAAGCCCCAGGCCGTGGCACTCGTCATCGCTCGAACAAGTCCCGGGCGCATCGGGAACCAAGACGTCGACAGCCACGTCGACAACGGTGTCCACAGACACCTCGCCCGGCGCGTCGGCTGCAGCGATGGAGACGTCGTGCCCGATATCGGCCGATGCGTCTACCGTCCAATCGCTTGCCACGTCCACCCCGTAGGATGCCGCGATATCCACGCCAAAGTCGAGCGCAGCGTCGGCAGCGAGAGCGTCGACGGGAGCGTCGGCGGTGGGAGCATCGGCGGCGGGTACTTCCACGTCGTGGATGGTATCGATGACCTCGTGGCTATCGACCGCGCTAGCATCTGGGGAATTGGGAACACAACGGTGCTGGACCTTGTCGCAGGTACCGCCGTCGGCACACGCCTCAACGTAGCAAGTGTCCCAGTTGCGTCGGCGGGCATCGCAAGCCGAAAGCGAAAGGGCGGCAAGTGCGAGGACAACCATCGACGGCGCGGCCGATCGATTCACGAGCTTCATTGAAATCGCCCCGCCAAGAAGATGCCTGACGGCCCCATCGACACGACTGGTGCCGACGGCCACAGCCGCCAAAGGAGAAGTCCCGCGCCTGCCGCCAGCGCAGCGCCGCCGCCGATCGCGATCGACCTTCCGTCCTTCGCCGTGTCCCGACGCCAGTCGCACCGGTCGCAGGCGGGGTCGCCATCGACGGCGACATAATAGATTCCGGCCGCGAGCAATGCCGCTCCGGCCACGGCGAGCGTGAGCCCGGCGTAACCGGCGAACCTCCGGGCCCCATCGGTGGTCGCTTGGCCTTGCACCCGTGTGCTCGCTGGCCCCGGTGGCGGTGGGGAAGCCGCAGGAACCGACGCCATTGCGGGTGGCGCAGCAGGCCCCTGGTCTGGCTGTCGTAGAGCGCGGTCGAGCAGCCCCTGCGCCAGCAGGGCAGCCGATCCCCACAGATCCTGCTCGTCACAGATCGGACAATCGCGGTCCTCTCGGCCGAGCCGCTTGCCGTCGTCCGAGCTCCACAGCTCGACGGCGAGCTTGAAGCTTTCCTTGGTGAATCTCGCCTCCACCCGCAAGACGAAGGTGGCACCGGACGCGGCCGCGATCTGCGACAGACAGCCCGGCAATTCGCAGCGAAGCAACTTGTCGGACAGGGTCTGCGACGGAATCAGGTCAAGTCCATGCTTGGCGACAACCTCGCCAATCGCCGCGCGCAGGCGTTCCTTGCCGGCCTTCGACAGTCGATTGCTGGGCGATTCGATGAGCACGAGGCGCTTCTCACCGTCCGCGTTCATGCCCGACGAGCGCCCAGGCATGGCCGCCAGAGAAACCAGCAACGCAATGAAGAACAAGCCAGGGCGCATGGCGGGACGTTTTACGATCCGGCAGCCCTAGTCAAGGTTATTGACCAGCTTGCTCGGCCCGGGCGTGCGCAATCCGCAGGCGTTCTTGCAAGAGCGTGTTCTTCGGATCGAGGCTGGTCGCGCGGCGGTAGGCTTGCTCTGCTTCGTTGAATCGGCCCATCTTGAAAAGCGTGTTGCCGAGGAATGCATGGGCCTCGGCGCCGCCGTCCGCCGCCAGCGCGGCCTTGCCTTCGGCGAGAGCGCGCGCCCAATCCCGTCGATTGAAGGCGTCGCGGCCGAGCTCGAGATGGTCGAGCTTGCCGCCTGCGCTGGGTGCTTGTGGCGCCGTCGGTGGCATCGCGCCGGCCGGCGCCGGCGCAGTCGGTTCGTCGGCCCGCACAGTGCCCGACAGCGGGCCGGCCGGCGCGGAACCATGCAGTGAGGCTGCCGATGGCACGGCCAACGGCGCCGGGCCCTGCGCGGTGAGCGCGGCAGCTCCCGCTCGCATGGCCGGCGCCGACGGCGACTGGGCATCTCGCACGATGTCTTGCGCGCGCTCGGCCGAGCTCGAGCTCCCTGAGCGGGACGGCAACGACCCCGTGAGCGCGCTCGGGGCCTTGTTGGCCGCATCTACCGAGCTGACGCTCGCTGCTTTCGAGCCCGCCCCGGGCGAGTCAGCCTCCGGCTCCCTCCTCACCGTGTGAAGGTAGGCAAGACAGGCCAAGCCCACCGCCGCGCCCACCGCCACCGGGGCGACCCAGGCGCGATTCTTTTTCACCCAGTCAATTCCAGAACCCGCGATCTGTTTCGCTCGCACGCCAACGTGCGCGTCCATTTCGCGCGACGGCCCACCCTCGCTGACCAGCAGTCCTCGCCCCGATTCGATCAAGCGCTGTCTCGCACGCCGCTCTTGCTCGGGAGAAAAGAACTCCTTCATCAAGGCCGAAAGTTGCCCTTCGGGGGCATTTTCGGTTGCCATGAACGGCATAAGCGTGCGGCGCAGCTCGTCTGCGCTCGGGTGACGCTGGTCGGGATTGACGTGCATCGCCCGCGCAACCAAAGCGTCCAAGTCCGACGGCACGTCGGGGTTGAAAGCCGACGGCGCCTGGTGCTGGCCGCGCGTGATCCAAACCATCACCTCGCCCTCGGTCTCCGGCGTCCTGCCCTCATTGCCGCCGGCGCGAGTGGTCCCGACCGGGCGCCCGGTCAGAAGCTCCCATAGCAAGACGCCGACTGCGTAGATGTCGGTGCGATGATCGATGCCGCCGCCCGGCCGAAGCTGTTCCGGCGCCAGATGCCACAGCTTGCCGCGCACGGCCTGCTCGCCCGATCGCTCGCCGTGCAGATTCGACGAGGCGATGCCGAAGTCGAGCAGCTTCACCTCTCCCGCGTAGGTCAGCCGCACATTGGGCTGGTTGATGTCGCGATGAACGAGCTTCAGGTTCTCGAACGCATGTGCGTAGGCAAGCGCGCGCGCGATCTCGCTGGCGATGTGCACCGCGACCGGAATGGGCAGCGCCCGCCGCCGCTTGGCCAGCTCGTCGAGCAAGGCGGTCACGTCCTGCCCTTCCACGAATTCCTGCACCAGGAAAACTTCGCCGTCGACCTCGCCGATGTTGTGCGTGTTCACGAGGTTGCTGTGCACCAGCCGCCGCGCCAGATCCGCCTCATGCCGAAAGCGCCGCACATGCTCCGCCTGCGACGCGAGCGCCGGCAGCAGCCGTTTGACCACGCACAGGGTTTCCAGCTCGCGATGCCCCGACATCGCCAGATACACCGCCCCCATGCCGCCCTGTCCGAGCGGCCTAAGTAGCACATACCGGCCAAACGGCCGAGGAAACCCTGATCGCAATCGGCCTCATCTTACTCCCCCCGCCGCGAGTCGCATGTTTTCGGGCGAGACCGAAGTTAGGGCCCGCTTACGATCTTGAGCATGACAATGCCATGCGACGGCACACTGCTCGCGGTGTAGGAGTCGGTGGACGAGCCGAGATCCTTCTGGGCATACAGGTCCCGAACCGTGGCCGCGCCGGACGGAAGTCCGATCTGCGTCCATGTGACCGACATCGACGATGCGCTGCTCGACCGGTTGAACAGAGCCACAGCGCGCACGTTGGTACCGGTCATCTGCTTCGACCAGATCTCCTTCGAGCTCGAAGACGCGATCAGCGTGCCCTGCTTGCCGAGCGGGTCCTGATTCACTGCAATCACGTCGGGGTTGGTAAGAATGGCCTTCGTGGCCGCAGTCATGGTGGTGATGTCGTTGCCGGTGATGAGCGGTGCCGCCAGGATCGCCCACATACCGAAGTGTGACTTATCCTCGTCGGCCGACATACCCCGGCCGACCTCCAACATGTCGGGATCGTTCCAGTGCCCCGGACCCGCGTATTGAGACAATGGCTTGTCGTAGTCGATGAGGCCAGTGAACGATGCCCAGGTGTTGGTGATGTCGAACTGGATGCGCCACATGTTGCAGACCTTCAGCTCATCGACGTCACAGTTGGGAGGCACGCACGAGCCCGCACCGTAGACCGGGTTGATGCTGTAGAAGATGGGCCGGTTGGTAGCCTTGAGGGCGGTGCTCATCGTGGCGAAGCCACTCCGCTGTCCCGAGCAAAGGTCGTACTTCAGGTAATCGACGCCCCACTTGGCAAAGGACTGGGCGTCCTGTGTCTCGTGTCCCTGGCTTCCGGTCTTGCCCGCACACGTGGTGGGGCCAGGTGTTTCGTAGATTCCCAGCTTGAGCCCCTTGCCGTGGATGTAGTCGGCCACCGCGGAGATGCCGTTCGGGAACTTGGACGCGTCCGGCTGCAGGTTTCCGCTCGAATCGCGGCCGTTCATCCAGCAGTCGTCGATGTTGATGTACTGATAGCCAACCGCAGCCATGCCGCTCGAAACCATAGCGTCAGCGGTCTTCCTGATCAGAGAATCGCTGGGGTTACATCCGAAGTTGTTCCACGAGTTCCAGCCCATGGGCGGCGTCGCGCCGACCGCGGTCGAGCCGCTGCTGCCGCCAGTCGAGCCGGTCGAGCCTCCTGTTCCGCCGGCCGAGCCCGCATCACGCGCCGAGGTGCCGCCTAAGCCCGTGGCTCCGCCGGTGAGAGCACCGCCGGTCCCGGTTGCCCCGCCGCTGGCTGCGCCTCCACTGCCAGCAGAGCCATCTCGGCCCGAGGTTGCGCCACCTGAAGAGCCACCCGCGCCGCCGCTGTCACCGGGCGAGGTTCCCCCGCCTGCGCCGCCAAGCCCTCCCGCCCCGCCGCTGCCTGTGGTCGACGAGCTGCCGGCTGTGCCGCCGCCACCGCCCGTTCCAGACCTGCCGCCAGTTGCGCCACTGCCGCCACTACCCGCGGTTCCACCGGAGCCGGTCTTCCCGCCGCTGGAGTTGACGCCACCCGTCGCGCTGGCGCCTCCGGCTGCGGATGATCCGCCACTTGCGGTCGTCCCGCCGCTGGCCACGCTGCCGCCGGACCCGGTGGCGCCGCTCACGCCGCCAGTACCTTTTGCGCCGCCGCTGCCAGAATTGCCGGCATGGCTACCGCCAGAGGAATTGGACCCGCCGGGGCTGGGGTCCGAGCAGCCAGCACCGACCAACGCTGCCGCGAACGCAATAGGAAGAAATACAGCCTTCATTTGGAACTCCCTCCAGCTGTTAGAGTCGAACGTGCCTCGAAGTCATCGGCAGAAATGGCCCCCCGATGAACGAACGCTGCCCCACACGCCACGCACCCAGGTGTAAGTTTGTGCTAAACCTTAATCGCTTGCATCAACGAATACACTCGTGAATCCTTGATGGCGATGGTAGCTATGTCCGATGTAGGGTGATTTTGTGACGGCTCGGCAGTTTCCCCAATCGAAGCTGGCGCGCTGGCGGCGCGATTCCTTCGACGTTCTCACCGCGGACGTGGTCGCGGGCCGAAGCCCGGGACCGGAGCCGCCAGCGGAATGGGCGCCTGCCCTGCACCAGCTCATTGAGATCTCCAAGAAGCCGGTTCCGGCGCCGTCTTGGTGGACGCCGATGACCGGATACTTTGGTGGTATTGAGACCCGAACCGACCCGGCCAGCTATCGCTGGGACGGCATGAGGCGTCTGGCACGCAACGACGCCCCCCTGTTCGCTTTCCAATTGACGATGGCTGGCTGGGGACACTTCCAGCTTTACGGCCGGCCGCCGAGGCGAGTCGCGCCCGGAGCCGCCTTCGTCGCGCTCATGCCCTCGCGGCATCGCTACTACCTGCCCGCCGAATCGCCCGGCTGGACCTTCGGCTTCATCTCCGTCTATCACCCCTACCTGCTCGCAAGGATGGCCAAGCAAGTGGCGGCGACCGGGCCGCTCGTCGAGGTGCCGCCCGGAAGCCCGCTCGCGGCCATCGCCTTAAGGCTCATGCGCGGAGCCATCAAGAAGGATTTTCGGGATCGCTTCGAGGTCGAGATGGCCCTCTTCGAATTCCTGGTGGCGTGCGAACAGTGCGCACAAAAGGCGCGCGACGACTCCGTCGAAGGCCAGCGGCTGCTGGAAGAATTTCGATCGCGCGTCGTCGCGGGTTTGCCCAAGGCCCTCGACGTGAATGCGCTGGCCGCCGACTACGGCATGAGCCGCACCCATTTCAGCCATTTCTTCCGCGCGCGCACCGGGCTCACCCCCGCCCGATTCTCGACCGAGGTTCGTATCCAGCGGGCGACCCGCATGTTGCTCGACACGCGCGCGCCGCTCAAGCAGATCGCCGACGCCTGCGGCTTCGCCAACGCCAACTACTTCTGCAAGGTCTTTCGCCGCATGCAACACATGAGCCCTGCGGCGTATCGACGGGCGCTGGGATAGTGCGCCCCCTGCTGTCCGCCCTTCACTCAGGCGCCGACTGAGCCTCGTGCTCGACGACCATGCGACAAAGCTCGTCCAGCGTGGCATCCGGATCTCGAACCATAGGGTTGTCCGCGCGTCGGACCGATCCCGCGAGGATGGAGGTAATTCGTCGCTTGATGCGCGGAGGCTTCTGGGGCGCGAAGAACAGGCGCGCCATGCGGCCGTCGTACCAGGCCTTGACGAAAGCACGAAATACGGCGACCGCGCCGCGCATGATGACCTGATAGTCGCGCTCCCAGTCCACGGGCTCACCGTGAAAGAGTCGATTGACGAGACCCGCGGCAAGGTTCGCTGACTCGAGCGCCAGGGTGACGCCCGACGAGAACACCGGATCGAGAAAGTCGCCCGCGTTGCCGGTTACCGCCCAGCGCTCGCCGTGCATGCGCGACACCACGCGGGCGTAGGAGCGCACCTCGCGCACGCCCATGACCTGGGCCGAACCTCCCAGGCGCGTCGCCGCGTTGGATTCCTGGGATAGGTATCGCTGCAGCTTCTGTTGCATGGTGCCCGGCTGGGCATCCCAATACGAAGCGGCACACACCGCGCCGACTGACGTACGGCCGTTGGAGAACGGTATGATCCAGATCCACCCGTCGTCGGGATGCCGGCACACCCAGATATCGCCGCCTTCGTCGCCCGCAGGTCGGTCGTCGTTTTCAACTTGCGTGAAGCTGGCCACTCGGTCGGGCAGACCCGTCGGCGCTTCCAATTGCAAGAGCGTGGGCAGGACCCGACCGTAGCCACTGCAGTCGAGCACGAAGCGAGCCCGCACGTTGATGGTCCGGCCCAACTCCAGATCGTCTACAGCCACGCGCGCATGGTCCGGCTCGAAGGCTACCGCTCGCACCAAATGCCCGAAGCGCAGGTCCACGCCTTGGCGCCGGACTTCGGTGGCCAGGGTCTGGTCGAAATCGTCGCGCGGAACTTGGAAGGTCCAGGCTTGGTCGCCCGCCAGAGCATCCGCAAACGCGAAGCGCTCGCGCCGGTCGCCCGATAAGAAGGTGGCCCCATGCTTGCGCATGTACCCGCGGGCCTCCACGGCGGCCAGCAAACCGGCCTCGCGTAAGAGCTCGTTGCAACGGGGCAACAGCGATTCGCCGATAACGTGGCGGGGAAAGAACAGCTTCTCGACGCACAGGACGCGGTGGCCGAGCTGCCCGAGTCGGGCGCTGGCCAAGCAGCCCGCGGGCCCCGCACCCAAGACGATGACATCTACGTCGGCGGCGGTGTGATTCGAGGTAGGTGCAGGTGCGATCAACATGGTCCGAAAGAGGATGCCGAAGGTCCGAAATAGGATTCGCTGCCCGCCCAAACCGAGGCTGCATCTTGCGTTTTCACCGACTTTCACCGACTATGTTGAGCCGCTTGCTTATCCTCCCCGACAATTCTGCGCGCCGGCCGCCCGCCGGCTTAGTTCGCCAAATGCTGCGTGTGGCGCTGACCGGGCTGGCCTTCGCTGCCTTCTTTTTGGGGGCGGCGTTGCTTAGTTACGTGGTGCTGAAGCTGGTGTACCGCTTGCCCGGGTCGCTGACCGAGCGCCAGCGGCGATGTCAGCGCCTAGTGCGGACCACCTGGGTCTGGTTTCACGACTATCTCCGCTGGGTCGGCCTGGTGGACTTCGACCGGATTCGCCATGCCATCGACGTGCAGGCGCCGGCCATCGTCATCGCCAATCACCCAACCCTGATCGACATCACCGCCCTGACAGTGGCCGTGGGCCCGGCCTGCATCGTGGCGAAGAGGGCGCTGTTTTCCAACCCGCTGGTGGGGCCGCTTCTGCGGGCGTGCGGCCATATCGCCGTCGGTGGACCGGACGATGCCTCGGACCTCGCGGTGGACCAAGCCGAGGCCCGCTTGCGCGCGGGACACCTGGTGATCCTGTTTCCCGAGGGCACGCGCTCACCGGTCGGGGGACTCGGCCGCTTTCGCCTGGGCGCCTTCGAGCTGGCCCGACGCACCGGTGTTCCGGTTGTGCCGGTGCGAATCACGGCCGACCCGCCGGCGCTTTGGAAGGGGCTGCCGTGGTATTCGATTCCGCGCAAGACCATCGACTTTCGGCTTCAACCCCTGCCCTCCATGTGTGTCCGCCCGTCGGCCACCATGGACGATCTGCACAACCTCACGGCGAGGACGAAGGCGGCTTTGGCGGAGCGGGCGGCGGCGTGAAGAAGTCGAAAAAGTTGAACCAGTTGTCGGGAGCCAGCCGAGCGTAGTGTTCCAACCGGGCCGCGTAGGTCGCCACCACGCTCGACAAGGCGGCGTCCCGGTTGGCGCGCGGAAGGTGGATGGCGTCCGCTAAAGGCTCGCAATGAAGCTCGTAGCGGCGGGGCGCGAAGTACAGGCCGAAAGCCAGGTACACCGGACACCCGAGCACGGCAGCGACGAGGAACGGCCCCGCCGGAAAATATGCCTGCCGGCCCAAGAAAGGCGCGGCCACGGTGCGCGGACCCGACACCCGATCCGCCATGATGGCCACCAGCTCGCCCTGTCCCACGGCCGCGCGCACCTCGAACGCCAGCCCGGCTGCCGAACCCCCGGCGTCGATGAAACGCAGCCTTTCGGCAGGTGCGAGCCGCGCCAGCATTGCCTGGAAGCGGGCCCCGTTGCGTACGTCGGCCACGATGTGCAGGGGCAGCTCGCGCACTTGGCCCAGACAGCGCAAGCTTTCGAAGCTGCCTAGATGAGCGCCGAGGAGAATTGCGCCGCACTTGCGTCGGGCCAGATCGGCCAGATGCTCGTGGCCGTGGTGTCGGATCTCGAGGCCACCAATCTCGCCGCGCAGGAAGAAGAAGCGATCCAGCGTGCATTCGGAAAAACGCAAGAGATGCCGGTAGACCGCCCGCGGCCCCGCGGCAGCGCCCACCGTGCGGAGGAACTCGCGCGATCGCCGACGGACGGCCGGGTGAACCGCGAAGTAGTAGAGCACCACCAGTCGCAACAAGGCGTGTGCTGGCGCCCGTCCCAGCCACATGGCCAGTCGGACCACAAGCCACATTCCCCAAGCAGAACCGACCTCGCGCACCTGGCGCCAACCACGGGAATGTTCTTCAGGTCGAGTCGCCTTGCGGGACATGGGCACGCGAAGAGCTAGTTCCAGCGAAAGTAGCGCAGCCCGAGCAAGAACGAAGGCACGCCCCACAACACGAGGATGAGCAGCGAGGGCAGCACGCCGCCGAGGCCGGCACCGTCGATCATCACCGCGCGCATGCCGTCACACATGGCGGTGAGCGGCAGGATGCGGATCACGGGCTGCAGGAGGTCGGGAAAATTGCTCGACGCGAAGAACACGCCGGAGGTGATGAACATGGGCAACATGATGAGATTCATGAGGCCGCTGATGGTTTCGGTGTTCTGGGCCCGGCTGGCCACACCGATGGCCATGGCCGCAAAACAGGCGCTGCCGGCGAAGGCCACCACCACCAGCGCCAGGTAGGATCCGGTTACCTGCACGGAAAAGAAGATGCGCGAGAACGCCAGAATGACCACCAGCTCCACCGGAATCAGCACCAGGCGCGCCAATCCGATGGCAATCATGAGGTCACGCCGCCGCATGGGCGCGGCGAGCAGGCGCTTGAGCAGCTTGCGCACGCGCATGTTCACCACCACCCAGGCCACGCCCCACATGGATCCCGACATCAGGTTCATGGCGATGAGCCCGGGAATCAGGAAGTCGATGTAGCGCGACCCCGGCTCGTGCACCGCCTCGTCGCGCACCGGGCGCGGCTCGGTCTGCCCGGCCGCGCGCTGAAGGATTTCGTTTACCGTGGAACGTGCGCTGCGCGCCTCGGGGCGCGATGGATCGAAACGAAAGATCAGCGGCTGGCGTGGATCGCTCGGCGGCACCAGCAGCAAGCTCACGCGCCCGCTGCGCAGCTCGGCTTCGGCGGTCGCGCCGCCGAGCGCCTTGAGGTGAACCTTGGCGTCGGCAAGAGCGCGCTGGATCTCGGCGGACACGCCGGGCAACGCCCCGACGACGACGGGCTCGGGTCCGCGCACGCGAAAGGCGATGCCGAGCGCGAGCGACAGGAGCAAGGGAAACCCGAAGGCCCAAAACAGGACGCCGGGCTCGCGGCCGATCTCGCGCAACCGCATGAGGGTAAGCTCGACGATGGGATTGGGACGGCGAAGGGGTGCTTCAGCCATCGCGCAAGTGCCTCCCGGTCAGCGCCACGAAAACGTCTTCGAGCGAGGCCTTGCGCGTACCCAAGCGGGCCAGCGTGCATCCCTTGCGCTCGACCAGGGACAGCACCGAAGCGACCGCGCGCTCGGGCTCGCGCACCGCCAGCGACCACACGCCCTCGGCCGAAAGGTGCGCCTCGGCTACGGTAGGCAGACCGCATAGCTCCTCCGCGTCCAAACCCGCGGCGGCGCCTTTTTCGATCTCCAGCTCGAGCACGTGGTCGCCCGGCAAGGCCGCGATGAGCCGGGCAGGCGTGTCCACGCGCACCAACCTGCCGTGATCCACGATGGCCACGCGGTCGCACAGGCGCTCGGCTTCTTCCATGTAGTGCGTGGTCAAGACCACCGTCCCGCCACGCGCGCGGTATGCGGCGACCAGCCCCCACACCTGGCGCCGGGACTGCGGGTCGAGCCCCGTGGTCGGCTCGTCGAGAAAGAGCACCTCGGGCTCGCCCACCATGGCGCAGGCGATGGCCAACCGCTGGCGCTGCCCGCCCGACAGCTTGCCCACCCAGGCGCGCCGCTTTTCCTCCAGCTCCACGTCGGCCAGCAGATCGGCCAGCGGGCGCGGCTGGCGATAGAAGCTGCGGAAGAGGGTCAGCAGCTCTTCGACCATGAGCTTCTCGGGCAAATGGGTTTCCTGCAGGGCAACCCCCACCCGCTCGCGCAGCTTAGCCTCGTCGCTCTGCCAGCGCAGGCCAAGCAATTCCACCTCGCCGGCGGTAGGCGCAAGCAGACCTTCGAGCATTTCCACCGTGGTAGTCTTGCCCGAGCCATTGGGCCCGAGAAGCCCGAAGCATTCTCCGCGCCGGATGGCGAGGTCGAGCCCCTCGACCGCGACCACAGCAGGCGATGGCTTGCGAAACAGCCCATGTCTGCCGTCGTAGACCTTGCGCAACCCGCGGCAGACGACAGCCGGAGTGCCAACTTCGTGGTTCACTGGGCCTGTCTATAACGTGCCCGAACCGCCCGTGCCACCCGCTGCTATTACTCGGACCGGCCGGACTTCCTGGTCAGGTCCTCGACGAAGCTCGGGATGGGCGCTCCGCCGAGCTTTCGAACCATCACCACATCGGCCCAAGCCCTGTCGTAAGCCTTGCTGCGGAGATAGGCCATGGCACGGTTTTGGTAGGCCGCCACGAAGTCCGGTTTCAGCTCGATGGCTTTGTCGTAGTCCTTGATGGCCGCTTGGTACTGACCGTTGTTTTGCTGGGCGTTGCCGCGGTTGCTGTAGGCCTCCGCGAAATCGGGCTTGAGTCCAATGGCCTTGTCACAGTCCGCGATGGCCGCATCGAACTGGCCCTTGACTTCGAGAGCACTGCAGCGGTTGTTGTAGGCTTCGACGAAGTCGGGCTTGACGCCGATGGCCCTGCCATAGTCCCGGATGGCGGCATCGGTTGCGCCCTTCCTATCGTAGTCGACGCCCCGACTGTTGTAAGCCTTCGCGTGATCGGGACGCAGTCGGATAACCCGGTCATAGCTGTCGATGGCCGCGTCGAAATTGCCCTTGGCATCGTAGGCAGTGGCCCGATTGTAGAAGACTTGCGCGAACTCCGGATCCAGCTCGGCGGCCTTGTTGAATTCCCTGATGGCCGCGTCGACCTGGCCTTTGTACCCGAAGATCCTCCCGCGTCCGTTGTAGCCATCCGAGAGGTCCGGCCTAAGCTTGAGGACGGTATCATAGGCCCTGAAGGCTTCATCGTACCGGCCCAGGTCGCTCAAGGCATTGCCCAGGCCGATGTAGCACTTGGCGTTGCGCGGATTGAGGGCAATACATTGCTCGTTGTCCTTGATAGCCGCTTCGAGCTCGCCCTTCGTCCAACGGGTGTTACCGCGGTTCTGGTAGGCGCGGTCGTTGAGCGGACAATTCCGGACGGCGCCCTCCCAAATGGCCAACTCAGACTGGTAGTCTTTGTTCCTCTGGTGGGTTGCGAAGCCCAGTGCCGCAGCGATGGCAAACGCGAGTGCCGCCGGTGCACGCCTGGACCGTATTCCCAGCCGTCGAGCCGTCCGGTAGGCCAGCAGCACCACCAAGGCCACGACCGCCGCCAACGGCAGATACATCCGGTGCTCGGCCTCGGTCTGGCCCGGCAGCGGCACGAAACTTGAGCTAGGCGCCAGGATCGCCAAGAACCATGCCCCCAGAAAGCCCCATTTTGGCCGCCACACCAGCCCGGCCACCGTCGCGCCCACAAGCACGAACACGGCCATGGCATAAGGAACAATCTCGGCCGCCTTGCGAGCGATGGGGTATCCGTAGTCCAGCACCAGCGGGCTCGGCCAGAAAGTCAATCGAAGGTAGTGGACGATGCAGCCGAATTGCGTTCGGGCGTACGCCCACGCAGTCATACCCAGGCCGAATCCGGCCGATCCGCCGCGGTTGCGCGATAGGTGGTGCAAGAGGCCGAGGAGCGCCCAGGAGGCTGCCAGGGCCAGCCACAGGCCCCAGCGTCGTCGCAGACTTTCCCTGAAAGAGCCCGCAATGAAGGTCCGGTCGAAAAGCAACGCCACGAGCGGCGCGGAGACCATAACCTCTTTGCTCGCCATTCCCACCACGCAGGTCCCCACCGCGGCTACGTACCATGCGCTGCCGCGTGCCGCGGTGGCACCGCGCAGGACACAGTAAAGGGTCAGAAGATAGAACAGCCCGACGATGGCCTCTGCCCGTTGGACGATGTAGGTAACCGACTCGGTCTGCAGCGGATGAACGGCCCACAAGAGGGCGACGGTTAGGGCCAGCCCAGTGGAGGCCGTTCCAAGCTGCGTGGACAAGGTCGGCAAAAGCAATGTCCTGCGCACAAGAGCAAAGAGCGCGAGCGCGGCCAGGATGTGGAGAGCCAGATTCACGACGTGGTAGCCCTCGACCGCCAATCCGCCGATGGCGTAATTGATGGCCAGAGAGAGGTTCACTACCGGCCGGCCGGCCGTCGTGATCGCATCCGGCGGAGCAGCCAGGACCCGCGAGGAGCCGAGGTGGCGGATCGACTGGTTTTCGACAATCGAAGGCACGTCGTCGAAGATGAACGGGCTGCGGAAGCTGTTCGCATACGCGGCGCATACCGCCACGACAAGAAGACCGACCGCGGCCCAGGTCTTCCGCGACGGCGCGGCGCAAGCAGTAGCGACGGTCGGTTCGGCACCATCAGCCATGGCCGAGCGCATAGCCTTGGGCCCGTGTTCTCTCAAGCGCCGCTTTTGCATCGACTTGCCAGAGTGCTCGTATCACCTAGCACAGTCGCGCGCGCAAGAGTGGACAATCCGATCAGGTCGCCGCTACGACTTCACGGTCAGTGTCACGACTTGCGTCTTCACGGTTGCTCCCGCGCTGGCGTTCACAGTCACTTGGTAGGTTCCCGCGGCCGCCGTCGTGCTGGCCGAGAATTTCATGGTCGTGCTGCCGCTGCCAGGGGCGGCCAAGACCGCGGGACTGAAGGTCGCCGTCACGCCTGCCGGCAGACCCGTGACCGCAAATGCAACCTGCGAGCTGAAGCCGCCCAAGCTCGCGGTGGTGAGGCTGACGGTCGCGGTGCTGCCCTTCTTGACCGACACGGAGGTCGCGGCGGCGGACAGCTTGATGCCGGAAACGTTGAGAGTCAGTTCCGCGGTTTTGGTTACGCCGCCGCCGGTGGCCGTCACGGTCAGCGTGTAGGTTCCTGGGGCAGCGGTGCCACCGACCGAGATGCCGAGGGTGCTGATGCCGGACCCGGGCGCTGCGATGGATCCCGACGACGCGGTCACGCCTGCCGGCATTCCAGTCACCTTGAGCGATACCGACGAATTGAAGGTCGTTGTGCGGATGGTGTTGGCCACCGTGTTCACGGTCGCTCCAGGCGTCCCGGTTACAGTGGTAGGGTTGAGGGTCAGCGAGAAGCTCGGGGCCGGCAAGGCGTTGACCGTCAAGTACGCCACCTTGGTGATTCCGCCGCCGCTGGCGATGATGGTCGCCAAATAGCTTCCGCCGGCCACGGTTGAACCCATTTTCACGGTCAGCGTGCTGGTTCCCGCACCCGGCGCTTTGATGGACGTTGCTGACAAGGTTGCCGTGATCCCTTGCGGCAGGCCGGAGACAGTCAGGGCGACGGTAGAATTGAAGGCGCTGCTGCGCGTGGTGGTGATGGTCGCCGACGCGCTTGCTCCCGCCGCGATGTCGAGGTAGCTGGCTGAAATCCCCAGCGCCAGTGGCGGCGCCACCACGACGGTCAGGCTGAGCGGAACCGATCGCGTGGTGCTGCTGTTCTTGGCCGACACGGTAAGGGTGTAGCTACCCGCAGCCACGGTGGCTGCCGCGGTCAGGGTCAACGTGCTCGCGCCCGAGCCGGTCACCTGGGCGGGCGCGAATTGCGCCGTCACCCCGGCGGGCAAGCCCGAGATCGACAAGGCCACCGCGCCGGTAAACCCGTTATTGGCCTTCACGGCGTATCCGGTCGTGGTCGTGGCTGCGGACAAGATAGACGCCGAAGGTGACGTGGCCACAATCAGGAAGTCGGGCAACGTCTTCCCTTCCTGCCAATGATTCACAAGCTGGGTCGCGTCGACTGAGCCGAGCCCCGTGGCCAAGTCATATCCTGGGCCCGCCGTGTAGCCCGTCACGCCGGGCACCGTGTTGTCGCCTTTGGTGACGTCGTGGAACACAGTCGCGCCGCCGCTGTTCGTCTGATTGTAGGCCAGGCCATACAGGATCGGATTGACCAACCCCTGGGGCTGGCCGACCTTCTGAAGTACCAGCGCCATGATGCTGGCAAAGACTGGTGTCGCCGCCGAAGTTCCGCCGCCTCCGAAGGGCTGATTGTCCGCGTACATTCGGTAGGGATCTTGAATGGCCGCCGCGAACGAGACATCGGGAACGCCGCGCTTTCCGTCGGCCAACACGCCCAGGCCGAACTGCCAGGACGGCTTCGGGTAAAGGGTGCTCAATCCGCCGCCGCTCGCATAGAGCCCGCCGCCGCGACTTTCGTTCCAAACCAATTCCGGGATATAGCCACGTGCCGAAGCTTGCGTGATTGGGTCATTGCTGGCTGCCCAGTATTGGCTGCGATTGTAGACGTCGTCGAATTGTGTGCCGCCGACGGCGGTATTGAATGGCGTCGAGCCGATGCCGTTCACCGCCAGCCCGCCGGTTGCCGTCGCCGCTTCCATGGCATCGCAGCCGGCCGCGCCGCTGTCCATCGAGGCCACCATCACCGACATGCCCTGCGCGACGGCCTGCTGCCAAAGACTGTTGAAGAAGCTGTTGCCCGATGTTCCGAGCGACTTCTCGCACTGGCCGTAGCTGAGCGACACGATGGGCGCCACCTTGTTGTTCACGGCGTAGGCGGACGCGAGAAGGATGCCGTCGCTGGCCCGGGTCGAAGCAGCGACGACAAACTTCACCGTGGCCCGCTTGGCGAGCGCGCCAGCGTACTCGACGTCGAGATAGGCCTCGGCCTCGTCGCCGCCGCACACGATGCCCGGGTCGGTACCGCCCAAGACCACCGTCGGATCCTTCGCCGGCAGGCCGTACATGGAACGGAACGTGCGCACGTTGCCGACGTCGATGTTGCTGCGTCCGATGACCGCGATGGTTTGTCCGGTGCCGTCGATGGAGGCCGCGTAGAGCGGGTTCGCGTTGTAGATGGTCGCGAGATCCGCCGGCACCAGGGCGCTCTGCTGGATGCCGTTGAAATACGTGGTGTTCTCGGCCTGCGAGAATTCGCGGTGCGCGTACGAGGCGCGCGAGCGGAAGTCGTGCAGCGAGACCACGCCCGACACGACCGGCGCGAGCGCGCCAGGGATCGACGGATCGGTGGCGTTGGCAATGTGCAGCTCGCCGTCCACCCGGTAGGCGCGCATAGAGGTCCTGAAGGTCTCTTCCACCCCCGCCACCGTGCCGCTGAACAGGACCAGGCGATTCCCGTTGGTGACCTCGTCCACCGTCATGCCGTGGGTTCGCAGCCAGGCAAGGATGCGTGACATATCGGCTTCGGACACGCCAAAGCGCTTGCCGTAGTCGGCCGGGGTCAGCCACTGGTGGAAAAGCGGCGAGCTTGCATCCTGCTGGGCGCGCACCAGAGCATCGAGCCCCCGCGCCTGCGTGACGTCGGGCTGGAGCACCAGCATCATCTTTTCCATGGCTTGGTCAGGAGCCGCCGCGCCCACCTCGAGCTCCGCGCGGGCCAAGGGGTGTCGGTGTCCCGTCAGGACCTGTCGGATTTCCGCATCGATGGAAGCGGTCAGCCGGTCGACGGGCCGCACGGTCATCGGGTCGATGGGCGGTGAGTCTGTATCCGCCATTGCCTCCGGCGGTGGGCTGGACTGCGTGGGGGATTCGCCCAAGTCCAACGGCTCTCCCCCACACGAAACCAACGATAGCGACAGCAGGGATTCTGCGAGCAGCGCTCGGCTGCTCCACCGCGAGAAGGTAAGCATTTCAGTCTCCTTTCGACAACCCGGCTAACTCATTGAGTCCCGTGGCTTTGCGTCCCCCGGTCGCCCGAGGTTTGCCGTTTCGAGGAAAAACGTTTCAGCCCGAGTCAAAGCAAGGTCCGGGCCACGCGGAAACCATTGAAGAACTAGCCGCCGTGGCCCCTCGACCTGGCAAATTTCGTCACGCGGGCCACTCCAACGCCCGACCGGGCTCGCAGGACTCGGCCGAAGGTACCCAAAATCGTCAGCCCGCAGAGCGGTGATCCGGTCGGAGGGCCACGCAAAGCGAGTGAACCCCGACCCTTCATGTCCTATATTGCGCGGCCAGAGAGACAACATGCAACGGCAGATTATTCGGATCGACGAAAGCAAATGCGATGGCTGCGGCATCTGCTGCGAGGGCTGCCCCGAGGGTGCCTTGCAGATGATCGACGGCAAGGCCCGCTTGGTCAGCGAAATCACCTGCGACGGGCTTGGCGCATGCGAGGCCGAATGCCCGCAAGGGGCGATCGCGGTGGAAACGCGCGAGGCCGCAGCCTACGACGAACGCGTCACCTTGGGTAGCATCATCCCAAAGGGCGCCAACACCCTGCGCGCGCACCTTCGCCACCTGCACGAGCATGGGCAGTCCACGTACCTTGCCCAAGCCCTGGCGCACCTCACGGACATCGGACACGCCATTCCTGAATTCAGGGAGAAAGTCGTACATCAAGGATGTCCAGGCTCGGCACCGCGTTCGTTGCTTCGGGTTTCTGCGCCGGGCGCCCCGCGCGCAGGCCTTGCAAGCCAGCTTGGGCAATGGCCGATTCAGCTCCACCTGATTTCGCCCATGAATCCAGCTTTTGCCGGCGCCGACCTTCTGCTCGCCGCGGATTGCGTGGCCTTCGCCATGCCCGATTTCAACCAAAGCTACCTGCCGGGCAAGAAGCTGGTCATCGCTTGTCCCAAGTTGGACCAGGGCCAGGAGATCTACCTCGACAAGCTGGTCGCGCTGCTCGACGAAGCCAAGGTCAGAAGCATCGCCGTCATGATCATGGAAGTCCCCTGTTGTGGCGGTCTTCTGCGCCTGGCCCAAGCCGCCGTCGCGCGGGCGAGCCACAAGGCGCCCATCAAGGTCATTGTGGTCGGGCTCGACGGCGAGATCCGGCGCGAAGTCCCTGCCTAGCCCGTCAGTTGAGTTTCCGGCTTTCGTGCCCCAGAATGCGACCGCTGTCGCTCGCCGGCATCTCTTCCAGGACTCCATTTTCGCCACTTGAAGCTCAGGAGACATCGTATGGGCCAACGGAACCGCAATTCGCTCAGCACAACCTTTGCCATCCTCTCGTCGCTCGCAGTTTTCGGCCCTATGGCCCGCGCGCGCGCCGAATCGGCCGCGGCGGAAACCCCGAAGGCCGAGGAAGTGCCCAAGTCCATACCCACGACCGATGCGCCCGCGACCGATGCGCCCGCGACGCCGCCCGCGCCCACCGGCGATGTCGCCGCGCCCGCCGCGCCGAAGTGCGAGTGTCCGCCGCCCTGCCCTGCCCCACCCCCTCCGCCGCCTGCGCCGCCGGCCCCTGCAGTGGAATGGAAAGCGCAAAGCAAGGGCGGCATGATGATCTCGACCGGGAACGCGGAAGCGAAAAATTTCACCTTCGGCGTGAATGCCTCTCGCAAGGAGGGCAACAATAAGCTGGCCCTCGAAGGCGGGTTGGCGTACGGGACAACCAACGCGTATGTGGTCAAGTCCGACAACATCTCGGTCGGCCGCGAGCAGATCACCAGCACCAACAACTGGGCAGCCAAGGGCCGCTACGACCGGTTCATTACCGAGAACAACAGCGCGTACGCGAGCGCCCTGGGTGCGGGCGACAAGATCGCGGGCAAGACCTTCTTCGGCGGCGGACAGGCTGGTTACAGCCGCCAGCTTCTCAAAGACCAGTGGAACATCGTGGCCGCCGAGCTCGGCTACGACTTCTCGTACGAACGGTACGTTCAGCCGGCGGCCCAGGCGCTGGACCCGGTCGAAATCCATTCGGCGCGGGTCTTTGTCGGCGAGACCCTCTCGCTGACCAAGGAAACCGGCCTCACCGCCAGCGTCGAAGCCCTGTTCAACCTGAATAAGGAGACCAAGGCCATCTACGTCAAGGATGGCTCGCAAGGTGTGCCATCCTTCAAGGATACCCGCGTGAACGCGAAGCTTGGATTGTCGACCAACCTATGGAGGAGCCTCAGCTTCGGGTTCAGCTTCACGCTCAAGTACGACCAGAACCCCGCGCCACGCCCGGTTCCAAGCGCGGCGCCCGCGGGCTTCACCTTCGACAAGAATAATCCCGACCTCTATTACTCGGACAAGGTCGACACCTTCACCGAGGCGACCCTGATCTACACCTTCTTCTAGCATCGTCTTTCCAAGCGAGGTCAGCCATGGCCAAGGAAAAATACCGCTGGAGCTTCTTCCGCGCGGGCGCCGTTGATCAGGTCTTGCTCGCAAACGGGCAGGACTTGCACCATCTGGGCGAGCTCGACCGGAAGCTGTGGCTGGCCCTTTCGTGCCCGACGCGTGGACTGGAATTCGACTATCGCACCCTGGATCTCGTCGACACCGATCGCGACGGGCACATCCGCCCGGCGGAAATTTTAGCCGCCGTGCGCTGGGCCGGGGATGCCTTCCGCAACCTCGACGATCTATTTCGCGGCGGGGCCAAGGTTGCCCTGTCAGCCATCAAAGAAGACACCGAGATCGGCCAGGCACTGCTTAGCGAGTCCCGCCACGTCTTGCAGACCTTGGGACGCGACAAAGCGGATGCCATCAGCCTGGACGACATCGCCGATACGTCGAAGATTCTGGCCGCCACCCGCTTCAACGGCGACGGCGTTCTTCCCGCCGAGTCTGCCGGTGACGAAGGCGCGGCCGAGGCGGTGCGCGACATCATCGCCACCCTTGGATCGCAGCAGGATCGCAGTGGAAAGCCCGGCATCGATCAGGCGCGGGTGGACAAGTTCTTCGACCAGGCCGCGTCGTTGGTGGCGTGGCTGGATGAAGGTGAAAAGAACGGCGCCGCGCGCGTGCTGGGAGGATCGACCGATGCCGCTGCGTCCGCGCTGGCGGCGGTTCGCGCGAAGATCGACGACTACTTCGCCCGGTGCCGGCTGGCCGCCTTCGACGGTCGCGCAGCCGCTGCGCTGAACGCGACCGAGGCCGACCTGGTTGCACTGGGCGCGAAGACCCTGACCGCGGACGCCGACGACATCGCGAAGCTCCCGCTGGCCGCGATCGCTTCCAACCGCGCCCTGCCGCTTGGCGACGGGCTCAATCCCGCGTGGTCGACGAGCATGGCGACCTTTGCAGCCGCTGTCGTGAAGCCAATTCTGGGCGAGGCCAAGGCTGCGCTGTCGGACGCCGACTGGAAGGTCATTACCGACCGATTCGCTCCCTATTGGGCCTGGCAGACCGGCAAGCCAGCGACCGATTTGGCAGGTCTTCCCGCCACCCGCGTGCGCGACCTGGCCGCCGGCGGCCTGCGCGCCACGCTGACCGAGCTCATCGCCAAAGATGCCGCCGAGGGCGATCAGAACCAGAAGCTCGAGCAGGTGGAAAAGATGATCCTGTTCCACCGCGACCTGGTGAAGTTGCTGCGCAACTTCGTCAATTTCTCCGAGTTCTATGGCAAGCGCCAGGCGATCTTCCAGGTTGGCAGGCTCTTCATCGACGCGCGCAGTTGCGATTTGTGCCTGCCCGTGGACGACGCCCCCAAGCACGCCAGTCTGGCCGGCATGGCCCGCGCGTATCTTCTCTACTGCGATTGCACGCGCAAATCTGGCGAAAAGCGCAGCATCGTTGCGGCCGTCACCGGCGGCCACACCGACAACCTGATGATTGGGCGCAACGGGGTATTCTGCGACCACAAAGGCAACGACTGGGACGCCACCGTCACCCGCATCATCGAAAACCCCATCAGCATCAAGCAAGCGTTCTGGACGCCCTACAAGAGCTTCGTGCGCATGATCGAGGAGCAAGTCGCCAAGCGGGCGTCCGCGGCCGATCAAGAGGCGCGCAAGAAGATTGAAGCCGCCGCCGCCGCCACAGCCCGCGGCGACACCACCAAGCCCGACGACAAGAAGCCCGAGCCCAAGAAGATCGACGTTGGCACCGTCGCTGCCATCGGCGTCGCGGTGGGCGGCATCGCGACCTTCCTGACCAGCATCCTCGCGACCTTCTTCGGCCTCGGCATCTGGCTGCCGCTCGGACTGCTCGGATTGCTGCTTGCGATCTCGGGCCCGTCCATGCTGATTGCGTGGCTGAAGCTGCGCCAGCGCAACGTGGGCCCCATCCTCGACGCCAACGGCTGGTCGGTGAACGCGCTGGCCAAGATCAACGTCCCCTTCGGCGCTGCCCTGACCCAGGTCGCCGCCCTGCCCCGCGGATCGCGCCGCGAGCTGCGCGATCCCTTCGCCGAAAAGAAACGGCCGTGGCGCCTGTACCTGCTGCTTCTGCTTCTTCTCGGCGCGGCCGCCCTTTGGGCTGCCGGGTACTTCGACACGTACCTACCCGAGCACATCCGGCCGAGCCAGGTCCTCGGCCGGTAGCCTTCCGCGCCGCATCGCCCGCCAGAAACCCTTCGCCAGCCCTTGACGGAGGCAAGGTTTTGGCTTAAATCCATCCCTCCCTCGCGGGCGTAACTCAGTGGTAGAGTGTCACCTTGCCAAGGTGAACGTCGAGGGTTCAAGTCCCTTCGCCCGCTCAACAGAACCCCTGGAAATTCCGGGGGTTTTTCTTTTGTGGAACCGCAGGACCGCCAGATGTGCCGGTTTCGGAAGGGCATGTGCCGGTCGATGTGCCGGTCTTGGCCCCTCACCGGATCGTCGCTCTCGAGATCCGCACGTCCTCGCTCAGGAATAGCCCTGATCCTGGCCGTGGGATCCGACATCAGCCGGTACTGCGCCACCGCGTCGGCCATCAGCACCTTCAGAATCCGAAGGTACCGGAACGCTTCGCTACATGGTGTTCTTCGTCATCGTGGTCGGGACGCGCCCGGTAGAAATCGCTAGCATCGCCGCCAATCCGGACGGGAGATGGATGCAGCAGATGGCGCGCAACCTGACGGACTCGGTGGACGGCTTTCTTCGAACCGCGACCTACCTGATCCACGACCGGGATCCGCTGTTCACGGAGGCGTTCGAGGCAATTCTGCGACAGCGAGGGGTGACATGCGTGCGGATTCCGGCGCGGAGCCCGAACTGCAACCCGCATGCGGAGCGGTTTGTCGAAGCCATCAAATACGAGTGCTTGAATCACCTCTTCCTTTTCGGCGAGCGACATCTCCGCTACGTCATAGAGGAATTCATGGCCTACTCCCATGGTGAACGGTTTCATCAGGGGTTGGGTGGACAGTTGATCGACAGGAAGGCCGGATCGACGTGCGATAATGGGGCGCGTGGCAAGGTCGTCTGCCGGTCTCGGCTGGGCGGCATGTTGAATTTCTACTGTCGTCAGGCCGCATGACCGCCAGCGATGGTTTAGCGGACATCACGGGGTTCCGCTCCAGGCGTACACCGTCGGTCCCTCGTACGTGTGGAAGTGGCCGTCAACGATCAGCGGCGTGGTAAGGACACACCGGCGAAGTAGATGTTGCCGCCGAGCTCGCGGGTCGCGGTGGCCGCCTGCGTTCCGCGCCACAAGAGTGCGCCCGTGGCCGTGTCGAGAGAGCCACGACGGTTCCTGCGGTGGAGCCCTCGCCACCCGAGATTGTAGCGTTCGCCCGGACATTGGGATTATCCTCGGTCCATGCGGACCTTGGTCGGCATTGCGCGCGTCGTGCTTCTCGCTGGCGGGGCAGGAATCGCCGGAGACGGCTGCGGAAGATCCGCCGGTGCTTCGGGCAGAGAAGCCGGAGCGCCGCCCGATGTCGCGATTTCGTCGGGCGGAGTGGTCGGCACGGACGTGGTGGTAGGCTCGGGCGGCCTGGTCGGAGCTGGCGGCTTGGCCACGCTGGGCGGCCACGATGGCCCTGTTGCAGGGCACGCGACCGGCACTACTCCGGCCAGCACGGGCGCTGGCGGCTCGGCTGGGTCGGATGGCGCCGGCGGGGAAGTTGGTGGCACGGCCGAGTCTCTCGGCCTGGACGCTGCTGTGCCCGATGCGCCTGGCAACGGCGGCGGGCTCGGAGCTGGGGGCACGGTCGGCCTTGGCGGCACGACCGGCGCTGATGTTGCGACCGGCGTTGACGGTACGCTCGGCGCTGGCGGTACGACCGCAACGGGCGGGACGGGTGGCACGCTCTCCGCTTGCCCCACGGGGCCCGCGCTGAGCAACGGCACCTCGCACTGCGATGGGAATGCTTCGGGCACCTACGGCAGCTACCAATGGCTGTTCTGGGAGAACGGCAGTGGAGGATGCCTCATCACCTACGACCGTGGCGATGCCGCGTTCAGCGCCACATGGAACAACTCCGGGGACCTCCTGGCCCGTGTCGGCTGGACATGGAACGAGGGCAAGGCCTACGACCAGCTCGGGACGATTACTGCGCAATTTGCGGAGACAAGAACCGGCACAGACGGCGGCTACTCCTACGTAGGGGTCCGCGGGATTTCGCAAAGCCCATGTGTCGAATGGTACATTGTCGAAGACTCGTTCAATACCATGCCAATCAATCCGGGCGCTGTTTCCAGTGTGGGCACAGCCACAATTGATGGGGGTGACTACATCATATACGCGAGCGTCATGACCGGAACCGGGCCCTCATTGTGCTCCGGCATTTCGAACTGGACGGAGCTTTACAGTGTCCGAAAGACGGCCCGCCAATGCGGGCAAATATCGATTACCGATCACTTCAATGCGTGGAGAAAGGTGGGCCTGGCGCTTGGGGCAATTACGGAAATCATGCTTGGCACGGAAGCGTTGGGCGGCAGTGGAAGGGTCGATTTCACATCGGCAAGCATGATCATGGCCCAATGAGCCGGGAGCCTGCGCATGACGCCCTAACCAGGGCCAATGACCCTCGGACCGTATGAGAGGCTGACCGCGATGGATCGCGAACAGGAAATCAAAGTCTTCATTTCGAGCTTTCTGGCGTGGGCCGATAGTTTGCGCAGATGAGAGGTTCCCGTGGCCGCGCCAGGCGGCCGGGATGCCAAACGCCCTAACCGTCACCAAGTTGTGACGGCGCGGTCAACCGGGCGGATCCAGGAAGAACTCCGAACATTCATCTACTACCGGAGGTCTTCATGAAAACCACCGTTCTCCTTTCGAACCTGCTCCTCCTCCCCTTTGCGCTCGTCTGCGGATGCACGGAAAGCGCGCCGCCCGAGACGCCACAGCCCGCAGCCAAAGCTTTGCTTGAACAAGATCCAGGATCGCGCGCTTCCGAGGAGATGCACGAACGCCTCGATCACATCTTCTATATCATGATGGAAAACCACGGCACGAATCAGATCATCGGCAACACCGCCGATGCACCGGCCATCAACAGATTGGCCAGCCAATACGGCCTGGCGACCAACTACTTTGGCGTGACCCACCCCAGCCTGCCCAATTACCTGGCGGCGGTTTCGGGCGACTTTCAGGGCATTTGGGACGACTGCAAAGCGGGCGCTGACGTCACCTGCGCTCCCGAGGAATTCGTCCCCGATTCGGGCGACGCCACTTCCACTGTTCTGCTGACAGCGGCTGAGATCGCCAGCAGCAGCGCCAAACCGCACCTCTTCGACGGAGCGAACCTGGTGGACCAGCTCGAAGCGAAACGGCTGACATGGAAGGCGTACATGCAGTCCATCCCGAGCGTCGGCTCGACGGTGGAATACGCGCCGGTCGACGTGGTCGCGGGCGTTTCCACGCCGCGCAAGCTGTACGCGCAGAAGCACGATCCCTTCATGTACTTTTCCGACATCCGCAACAACCCACATAGGATGCAACGGATCGTCCCGTTCGACGGCTTCGCCCGCGACCTCGCCAGGGACGAGGTCCCGAACTTCGTGTGGATCAGTCCCGATCAATGCCACGACATGCACGGCGTCTCCGCGGACAACGCCGCCGCGGTTGGGATTCCGGATTGCGCCTCGCCCGATTCCGGGCTGGATCACAAGGTCATCGCGCTCGGTGATGCCTTCGTGAAGACGACGGTCGACGCCATCATGCACTCGCGCGCGTGGCGCGAGAATTCGGCCATCGTCATCGCCTTCGACGAGAACGACTACACCGGTACGCAAGGTTGCTGTTCGGCCCCGCTCGGTGTGGGCGGCGATGTTCTTGGCGGCGGCCACGCGCCCGCGCTGGTCATTACTTCGCGCAAGGCGCGCCACCAGAGCGTGGATACGGCCTTCAACCACTACTCGTTGCTCGGCACGATCCAACGGCTGTGGGGGCTCGACTGCCTGGGCGCCACCTGCGGGTTCGACGACACACAGTTGATGCTGGGGCTCTTCGATCCCGACGATGCCAGCCCCGTACGGCGCGCGCAGGACGTCCTGGCACTGAGCCGCGTGCGCTACGACGGCAACACCTTCGGCAACACGCAAGACTATCCTTTCATCTTCAGCGATCCGACGGTAACTGGCATCCAGGGCAGCATCTTCGTCGACGTCGTTCCCGCCAGCCCGGACGCCTCGCCTCTGCGCACGCTCTCGTTGACCGGCATCACGACCAGCTTCAGCTCCAAATCGGAAGGCGCGCTGATGCTTTCGCAAGATCGGCGTTTTCTGACTTATATGGGCTATGCCGGCCCGGTCGGCGCGGGCGGGGTTTCCAATTCATACGACACCGCTGCGAACCTGGCGGGCAACACCAACCCGCTCTTCGATCGCGAGGTCGCGCTCATCGCCGCCGATGGGTCGGTGTCGCTGACCGTCGAATCCAATGCCTATAGCGGGGACAATCCGCGCGCGGTCGTCTCGGCCGATGGGACGCAGTTCTACATGGCCGGCAACTCCGATTCGACCATTGCCAAGGACGGCACCGGACCTGGAACCACCATTGGCGCTCGCTACGGCACGCCCGGATCCCCAGTTTCCATCGAGCTTGGGGTCTACTTTGCCACCGACCGACCCGATGAGTCGGCCAAGCAGCACGTCAAGGACAGCAATTTCCGAGCCGTCGGCATCTTTGGCGGCAACTTGTATGTCGCCAAGGGAAGCGGTGGCAACGGCGACGACGGCGTCTTCCAAGTGCGGAACGGCACGGGCAATGGCCTGCCCCTCGGTACCGGCAACACCATCGTGCCGTTGTTCAGCGCGCCGGCGACCGATCCGGTCAGCGGAGCACCGTCGCCCTACACGCCGTTCGGCTTCTGGTTCGCCAATGCGACCACGCTGTATGTCGCGGACGAGGGCTATGCCAACGTGGATGCAAGCGGCAGCCTCATTCCCGATGCCTTGGCCGGCCTTGAAAAGTGGAGTTTGGTGGGTGGAACCTGGCAGCTCGACTACACGCTCACCGCCGGGCTCGATCTCTACCAACCGAAGATCGTCCCCGACTATTCGGTTGCGACGTACGCGACGGGCCTGCGCAACATGACCGGCAAAGTGAACGACGATGGCACGGTGACCATCTACGCAGTCACATCCCAGTTCAGCTCCATGTCCGGCGGTGAGCCGGATCCGACCAGGCTGGTCACCATCCGCGATCGGCTCTCGGCCATGTCCGCACCGGCAGTCGATGCCGACGATGACCTGGAGATTTTCAGCACCTTGCAGACCTCGAAAGTGGGAGAGGTCATCCGCGGCGTCGCGTTCGTACCCCTGCTGTGAACGCAGACATTTTGAACTTCTTGTTCGCAACATCGTCGCCGAGGAAATCACTGAAGAAAGTGCTGTGTCGGTAGGCTGGGTTGCTGGCCGAGACGGCGCTCGCAGGATGTGGCGCGGTTGGCGGCCAGACGCGCTGCCCGAGCCTGGCTCTTCGCCACCGCCACCTCCTCAGGGCTTTGCCCAGCAATTCCGAGTTAACGCGATGACCGCATACGATGGTCGCAGGAAATGTTGAGCAGGCGCCAATTGTTGGGCAAAGCCCCTCAGAGGTGACTACCTTGCCGCCAGCGGATGGCGGGTCACTTTCTGGCTGCGAGCCAGTGCTCACTGAAAAAGTTGTTGAACCTCGGCGCCAGCACGAGGACCTCCTTGAACCCTGCTCGTGTCATCTCCTCCAGCAGCCTCCCGCGCGACATTCCAATCTCGTGAGTGCCGGACAGTTTGCCAACCCGATAGCTCTTCAATGTGTGGAAGAGGTTGGGCTCATTCGCCAGTATCAGCCAACCGTTGGGCGACAAGCAGCGATAGGAAGCCTGGATAGCCTTGCGCCAATCGAATGCGTGATGGAGCGCTTCGAACACGAACACGCCATCGAACCTCGGAAGGCCCGCGACGGTGGCATCGACGGACTCCATGGCGCCCAAGCAGAAGCACAGTTCGTTGCCCAAGCCGCGCAGCCGGAAGGCTGCCGCTCTCGTCTCCGCAACGGCAAGCTCGCTCGTTCCAATCGTCGTTCCCGTGATCGAATACCCTGCCAGCGCCAGGAACTCGGCGGTCCACCCGCCGCCACATCCAAGCTCGAGGAGTCGGGCTCCGGGTTTGAGGTCAAGGCGATCCAGCGTCCGCAAGAGCCTCCAGAAATCGCTCGAGTATCGGTGGAAGCTCGCCGCGTCCCAGAAAGGCTTGCGCGTGTCGCCTTCCTGGACCTGGGCAACCGTGGCGCCGGCCAATGACTGGCTGAGGTCGATTTCCGCCTGGTGCGCCTTGCTCTGATCCTCGAACGTCGGGGGAAACGTGTCCAGGGAATAGTCCCGCAGAACCATGTACCCGCCCACCAGAATCTTGTCCACTTTCGACAGCGGGAGATAGAATTTCTGAACGTTGAGATCGTGAAGACGCCGCGCTCGGGTCAGCAGGGGCGAGGCGGCCACGAGGCCGGCGACTCTCTTCAGCAATCGCGTTTTGTTGAGCATTGGCGGGGCTCTCCTACCGCAGCGGGGCGAGTCCGGCGAGGAGCCGATGATTCTAACCAGGACGGCGGGGCATTGATACTCGATTGTCTGTCTCCACCCCTTGATCACCCCCGCAGCTTCACCAGCTCGGCTTCGAGCTCGGGCGGTGGTCGGCGACGAAGTGGAGCCACTTCGTACTCCGCGAAAACCCGATGCCGCGCGCGAAACGGGCAGACGAGCAATGGTGACTTCGCCGACCAGGGCGATGCCGATGGCCCCGGTTGCGCTCTGGCCGGAATGGTTCAAGACGCTTCGGCACGTCGCGCGGACTTGTCCGCCCAGCAGGCGCGCCCATCATGTGCGGCTCAGCTGGGTCGTCTACGCCGCCAGGCGGTAGTCGTGCTGTACTCCGCCAAGCACGGGCAGCGCGATCAGCTCGCCGCTCCTTCGTGGCGGTGTGATCATCTCCAGGTACGGCTCCGGTATCGCAGGATGACGGGGCTATCCCGCAGGGTGGTAGAACGGCGTTTTGCCAGCGGCGTGATCGGTCGTGTCCACGATTTCGACGACCTCCGGCGCGATCCGGCGCACCATCACCTCCACACCTTGTCGCAAAGTCACCTGCGAGGAAGCACACCCCTGGCATCCCCCGCTCATGGCGATGGAAAGCTTTCCGGCCTGATAGTCGACGAGCGAGATCATTCCACCGTGTCCGGCGATGCCTCGGTTGAGCTCTTCGTCGAGAAGCTTCTGGATGGCGGAACGGACCTCGGCGTCGGAGCGACCCCACGGTATCGGATGGGAAGCGGCCTCGAGGATCGCGGGCACGCCCGTGAGCATCTGCATGCGAATTTTCGCACCGATGGCGCCTTTCAGTTGGGCCCATGCGATTTCTGGCGCCTTCCCCACGGTGACGACATTCTCGGCGATGAGTACGTGGGCAACGCCCGCCAGGCCGAACAGGAGCTCCGGCAGTGGCGAACCGGCGGCGCGTTCGGGTCGGTCGAAGAAGTACGGCCCCCCTTTGTGAACAGTTTGGCTGACCGTGAATTTGCAGGTGTCGGGGTCGGCCAGCAGGATTTCTGCTCGAATCGTAATCAGGGGTACCGGGTGGGCGTCAGACATCTTCCGCAGCCTCGCCGGTGCCACGTTCGGCCTGCTCACGCAGGGTCTCGAAGGCGTAAATCCCCGTGCTATGACCGTCGTTCCACTTGATGGTGATTCCGTAGCTGCCTACGCTCGTGAGCGTGACCGGGGCGACGTCGGGCCTTACCTTACTTGGATCCAAAAGCGCCCTGCCGCTCATCTCCTCCACGCAAAGGGCGCACGGGCAGGCGAGGCGGAGATCTCTGACGTCGAAGTGACCTTGCTGTCCGTCCTCCCATAGTACGGACAAGGTTCTCGGGTTGCTGCGGCGAAGGCCCACCGCCGTTGTCCGGGAGCCCGACTTGACAATCGACTCTTCCGCCCACCCAGGGCCAGCGTCTTCGCTGCTCCACTGCCAGGAAAATGGTTTCAGGGCCGTGGCCAGCATTCCTTGCAGTTGCCTGACCAGAGCCGTGGCGATGGCGAGATATGCAAGGCTTGCGACGGACTTCGGCTTTTCGAGCACGATGGGCAGGCCGGCATCGCCACAGGTGACGACATCGGCATCGAGAGGAATCGAGCCGAGGAACGGTACCCCAAGCTCCTTGCTCATGCGTTCGCCGCCACCGTGCCGGAAGACATCGGTGTCCTTTCCACAGTGCGGACAGGTGAAGGTGCTCATGTTTTCCACGATGCCCAGGATGGGCACATGCACCTTCTCGAACATGCGCAATCCGCGCCGAGCAATCTTGAGGCTGACATCTTGGGGTGTCGTCACGATGATGGCGCCGGAAAGCGGGACGTTTTGTGCGAGCGTGAGCTGCGTGTCGCCGGTTCCTGGCGGAAGATCGATCACCAAATAGTCGAGCTTGCCCCACTCGACGTCGCCGATGAACATGTTCAAATACTTGTTCACCATGGGGCCGCGCAAGATGGCGGGGTTGTCGTCCCCGGTGAGCATGCCCATGGACATGGTCTTGAGGCCGTAGCGCTCTGCCGGCAGGAGGGTCTGGTTTACCGTCGTCATCGGTGGTTGGTTGGTCGGCAGGCCGAGCATTCCCGGGATACTCGGCCCGAGGACATCGGCATCGACGAGTCCGATGCGGCCGCCAACCTGCTCCAGTGCCAAGGCCAGATTCACGCTCACGGTAGATTTCCCGACACCGCCTTTGCCGCTGCCCACGGCGATGACATGCGTGATGCCGGGCAGCTTCTCCGGGCCGCCGGCGGGTCGGCCCGAAGCCGTAGGCGGATGGTCATGATCGTGTTGCACGCGGGTAAGATGATGGTCGACCACATCTAGGTTTGCGACTTCGATCGGGAAGGTTCAGACAACCTCGTCGGTCCAGACCCGGAAACCCGTCAGAGTGTTCGGTCCGAAGGTCGTCGTGACGGCGACGTCGGCGGCGTCGCGGCCACGGGCTATGAGCACGCGGCCGATGCGGGGCGTGTTATTACGTGCATCGAACGTGTGCCATGCTCCACCGAGCCCCCACTCTGCTTCACGATGCCATACACCGTTGCAAGTCCAAGCCCGGTTCCTTTGCCGACTTTCTTGGTCGTGAAGAATGGCTCATGGAGCCGTGCACGCGTTTTCTCGTCCATTCCGCATCCGGTCTCGGTGACCGACAACATCACATGCGGTCCGGGTTCGGCCCCAGGGTGCTGGCTTGCGCTGGCCTCGTCGAGATGGACGTCAGCGGTTTCGATGGTCAGCTTTCCACCGTCTGGCATGGCATCGCGGGCATTCACGGCCAGGTTCATCACCACCTGCTCGACCTGTCCCGGATCGGCCTTCACCCTGCGGAGTCCGATGGTGAGCATGACCGACAGGGCAATGTCCTCGCCCAGCAGCCGGCGCAACATCCCCCTCCATACCGCCGACGATCCTGTTCAGATCCACAACCTGGGGCTGCAGGATTTGCCTGCGGCTGAATGCGAGGAGCTGCCGCGTGAGCCGCCGCGCGATCGGCGGCCTTGTGGCCTTGTGGATCTCGCCGAGCTCATCGCGTAGCGGGGCGCCCTCGCTCGCTTCCTCCATGGCCCTGCCGACCGATGGCCTCCATGCGCTGTGCGTCCCGAAGTTGCTCCTCGATCTGTCGTTGTACCGTCACGTCGCTGATGATCGTCACGCGAAGCTTGCAGCACACTTCCGGCCCTGTTAGGGTCACCCTCATCGCCAAGTAGACTGTTCGCTCGCTAAGCTTAGGACAGGCGCAGACGTAAGCAACCGACACGGTCTGGGAAGAGGGCAGTTGCAGATACTCAACTGCATGGGGCGCACGCACCCGGGCGCGTTGCAGTAATCCAGCAGGGAAGGCGAGGCAGAAATCGGTGAGCCAGTTCGCAGGTTTCCTAGCCTCTTAATGATCGAGAACTGGGAAGGAGATCCGTCGTGCAATCCAGATCACTTCTACTGTCCCTTCTTGTCATTACCATTGCCGCTTGCGGCACGAACGGAGAGGGATCCTCGGGGTTGGGGAGTGGAGGTGAAAAGGGCTCTGGCGGCACCCAAGCAACCGGCGGCGAAAAGGGCTCTGGCGGCACCCAAGCAACCGGCGGCGAAAAGGGCTCTGGCGGCACCCAAGCAACCGGCGGCGAAAAGGGCTCTGGCGGCACCCAAGCAACCGGCGGTATGACCCCAAGCGGAGGAACCTCCGCGACCGGTGGCATCCAAGGCACCGGCGGCATCATCGGCACCGGCGGCTCGGGCGGCCTACCGTCGACCGGCGGCGTGAACGGCAGCGGTGGCGGGCTGTCCACCGGAGGCATCAACGGCTCCGGCGGGCGCGGCTCTGGCGGAGCTGAACCGTCGACCGGAGGCCGAATCGGGAGCGGGGGACAGGCGGGGACGACAACTTCTATCGGCGGAATGACCGGCATCGGAGGGAGGACGGGAGCCGGCGGAAACGTGCCGACCGGAGGCTCCACGTCGACCAGCACCGGCGGCGGCACTGGCACCGGCACCAGCACCAGCACCAGCACTACAGTCGACTGCAACGCCGCCATGCCGAGCGGGGGCACGAAACACTCCGGGAATAGCCAGGGTGGTTCCGGGAACCTCGCCTGGCAGATCTGGACGAATTCGGGCACCGGGTACCTGACTACGTTCAGTACGCCTGCCTTCAGCGCGAGCTGGGGCGGAACCGGCGATTACTTGGGCCGTCTTGGCTTCGAGTGGGGCAACGGCGGCAAGGCATACACTTCGTACGGAACAATTACCGCTGACGTCTCGTTCAAGAAGTCGGGAGACGGCGGCGGATTCTCGTACATCGGCATCTACGGGTGGTCGAACAATCCGTGCGTTGAATACTACATCCTCGATGACTCGATGGGCTCCTTCCCCTTCAATCCCTACAACTCGAGCCAGAAAGGTACCGCGACCATCGACGGGGAAACCTACAAGCTCTTCTCGAACCAGACCAATGGGACCGGCGGCTCGAGGTGCAATCAATCGAGCTGGGGGCAGTTCTGGAGTGTCCGGCAGAAGGCACGCCAGTGTGGAACCATCACGGTTTCGGACCACTTCAAGGCGTGGGATGCCGCGGGCATGAAGCTTGGCAGCATGATAGAGGCCAAGATTCTCGTGGAAACCGGAGGCGGAAGTGGGAGCGTCGACTTCGCCGTCGCCAATATGAAGACCTCGCAATGAGATGCCAGGCCTCCGGTGGCGGTCGATGCGCCCCCGACCCCGTGGTGTCCGCAAAGCTGTCGCTGAAATTCTGCCACGAATTCGCGGAGATTCGCAGCTTGAAACTGCATGCCTGAGCGGCCAAAGTCGCGACCGATTGCTTCCGGTCACGCTTTAGTTCCTCATCGCGATGATCGCTTCGGCGATCAACGAGAGGCTGCAGCGCAAGCTCGACTACTCCCTGGAGGAGGTTCGGGTTCTCAAGGAGATCCTCTGCGCTGCCACGGGCAAGGAGCGTATTTCCTTCACCCCGGATCAGCGTCGTCGCCTGGCGCTTTTGGGCAGAAAGCTGAGCCCAGAGGAGCGACGGAGGTGCTGCCAGATCATCAAGCCGGGGACGATCTTGACCTGGTTTCGCAGGTTGTCGGCGCGGAAGTACGACAGCTCCGGATGCAAGACGGGGCTGTGCTTCGCCAACCTCTCATCCGGGCCTTCACCGCCAACTTTAACGCGGGCCACCGGACCTGGCCGACTTTGCACACAGGCAAATGCTCGGCGAGTACCGATGCCGTGAACGAGCATATGTCCTCACCAGGCGTTGGTGCTAAAACCTTGGCGGTGGAACGCAAACGACGTCGCCGGCGCGCCGGCAAGAGCAGCGGCGGATCGTTGGCCTCGCTGCGCGGCGGGTTCCGCTCCGTCGCCCATGGCATCGCAGGGAAGGAGCGCGCCCGTCCTGCCTCGCGCACCCGGCGCGTGTTGGGCAACGTCGTCACCGTGGTCCTGCTGCTGGTCGCGGCCGGGCTCCTGTTGCGGCGGTTCGGCCTCCTCCATCGATAAGGTCACGCCATGCCGGGATGATCCGTCGCCGAGGGCTGACGGCCCTGCCCACCGCGACCTTTCGCGTCCTCTACGTCTTTCTCGTCCTCTCCCACGACCGCAGACGCGTCGTCCACTGGAACATCACCAGCCACCCTGATGCGCAGTGGACCGCCCAGCAAATCGTCGAGGCATTCCAGAGGACACCGCGCCCAGGTATATGATCCGCGACCGCGACGGTATCTACTGTGAAAAGTTCCACGGTCGCGTCGAGGGCATGGTCATTGAACAGGTGCTCACAGTGCCGCGATCGCCTACGCCGAACGGCTTGTGGGATCTGTACGGCGAGAGTGCCTCGATCACGTCATTGTGCTCGGCGAGCGGCACCTGTGCTGGAGCCTGAACTCCTACTTCGCCTACTATCACAGTTCGCGAACGCACCTGTCCCTGGGGAAGGACGCGCCGAAACCGCGACCCATCCAGCCGCCCACCATGGGCAAGGTCGTAGCGCTCCCGGCGGTCGGCGGTCTCCATCATCGCTACGAGCGACTCGCCGCTTGAAGAGAGCAGTTCCCGGCAACCCGGCGTCCTGTGCTGAGGGCTGACCTCCGTCCAAAGCCCGGCCATCGCCCCGATCCGACGCCGATCCCGGTCCACACAGGGACCTTCTGGCACCCGAGATCGTGCCGCGGAACATCCCGTTCCACGTCGCTATCCCTGCACCTGTGCGTCGGATGAGTCGCTGGCGAAGGACAACTCTGGCGGCGAACGCTCCCGACAGCGCCCAACCCGCGCATCGCTCGGTGCCACCCACACGCTACTCCGACGTCCTCGGCCGGAACGCCGCAGTCGAAGCCGCGCGCGACTTGATCGAGCTGCCACTGAAGCACGCCGACCTATTCCTTCGCATCGGCGCCAAGCCCATCGGCCACGGCATCATCCTCGCTGGGTCGCCAAGTATGGGAAAGACCCAGCTCGCCCGCGCCGTCGCTAGCGAGTGCGGCGCCCACATCGAGATCGTCAACGGCCCGGCCCTCCTGTCAAAGTGGGTCGGCGAAACTGAAGCCGCGATCCGAGACGTCTTCGAGCGCGCTCAGAAGTTCGCCCCAGCCGTCATTCTGTTCGATGAGATCGACAACATCGCCCCCTCCCGCTCCGCAAAGAGCGCCCAGGCAAGCAGCGAGGCGTCCGTCAGCCGGGATCACCATTTCCCGCTGTGGACATTCGGTCCGCCTCCCGCTTCCCATCCAAGCGAAATGCCGTGCCCGACGACATAAGGAAACGTTGAGGCAACGTGGTGGCAATGTGCGGCAATAGCATCGCTAAAATTCTATGAACCTCTTCAACCACGCGCGCATCTTTGTGGTCTGAAGGAGGAGTACATGGCAGCTGGAAAGGTGAAATGGTTCAACAACGCCAAGGGGTACGGCTTCATTGTGCGGGATGGGGAGGACGACGTCTTCGTCCATTACTCGGTAATCGAGTCCGAGGGATATCGTTCTTTGAGCCCCGGGCAGGCAGTGGAGTTCGGAATCATCGAAGGGCCCAAGGGCCTTCAGGCTACGAATGTAAAGATGAAAGAGGATCGTGCTGCCGCCCGGTCTGGATCACCCACACCCTAAGCAGAAAACTGGACGGGATCCAACGTGCGTCGAGAATCGCTACCCGAGGGTAGCGAAATGGGACGAACAGCCCTGTAGTTAGGGACGAGGAACGCTCAGCACTGGAGAGCCTGGCGCGGTCTACACGGCGAGCGGAGGCGGATCGGGCACGAGCGATCTTGCGCTCGGCGGCGGGCGATTCGAGTGAGACCATCGCGCCGATGGTCGGGGTACTGCCCTGCCACGTGCGCTATTGGCGAATGCGCTTTCGGCGGCATGGCATCGAGACACCGCGCGAGCAACCGAGGCGAGGACGGACGGGGGTCAAGGCAGCGGCGGCGCTGCCGGTGGTGATGGCGATTCTTTCTCTTTGAGCAGGTACCGTAGGTGCCGTTCCCAGAAAATTACGAAATGGCGCAAACACTCGTCCCGGACCGTTTTCACAAACCGATCCGCATGCGGATTGCAATTGGGACTCTGCGCTGGAATCTTCACGCACTTCACCCCTCGCTCCCCAAGGACCGCTTCGAACGCCTCGGTGAACACCGGGTCTCGATCGTGGCCTCGTGCGCATGGTCGTCGTCAAGAAGCACGCCGCCAAGGAGCGCAAGGGCATCAACCCATTCACCGAGGAGCCGACGGCTTTCAAGGCCAAGCCAGCTCGCAAGGTCATCCAGGGCCGCCCGGTCAAGGCCGCCAAAGACGCGGTAGCGTAGCAAGACTGTCTCATCCCGCCGACAGGTGAGAGCCGTACGCGGGTGATTGGGGCCTCCGCCACGCTTCGCTCGGACGCCTCTCCGTCACCGGCTCCCGCCCTGGCGTCGCCCGCGCCAACGCAGACTACCCTCGCGAATACACGGTCGCCGCACAGCCGGACTCGCGCAGTCGCTGTGCCATTGCATGCAGGGCTAGGGCATCGAGCGGTGCGATTTCGGCCGACGGCCAAGAGCGGTCGAGTGTGTGAATCTGAACATCGATCGGTCGAATGGCGACGACCTTTCCCGCCCATGCGGCAACGTGCGCAGGGTCAGCGTTGCCGCCCGGCCCCGCGGCAAACAGAGCCTGCAGGGTCACGTCCCGCAAACTGGCCAGCCCACCCACGATGTCGTCGAGAGCGACAGGTTCCAGCGGACGGCAGTAGCGCTGGAACATGGCCTCGGTCCCGGCGTCGAGTTTCATGATGCGAGCATCGACGAGGTCGAGTGCTTCGCGCACGCTTGGCTGCGTAAGGCGCGTGCTGTTTGAGAGCACCGCTATCTTGGCCGTGGGTCGGTACCGATCTCGCAGAACTCGTACGCCCTCCACGATCGATAGGAACCGCGGATGTGTGGTCGGCTCGCCGTGGCCCGAGAAGGTCAGAAACGCAAACGGAGCTGTGTTACTTCTCAGCGTCTCCTCGACCGCGGCGAGCACGACATCGACCGTGGGGAATGCGTCGGCGGCTGAGGGAAGCCTCGGCGTCCACCCGTACTGGCAATAGGCACAGTCGAAGGTACACGCCTTCTGGCCTCGTGGAAGCAGGTTGATCCCGAGGGAAGATCCCAGCCGCCGCGATGCTACCGGACCGTAGATGATTCCAGGCTTGGGCGAAAGTAACATGACTACACCATTCCTTTGAGCGCTTTGCCGAGTCGGCGGCACCCTTCCGCGATCTTCTCCGGCGACAAATTGGCGATGGACAGCCGGAAGCAAACCTGCTTCGGCGGACTTGGAAAATAGAGACTGCCCGGCGACACCAGAACCCCGGCGGCGCGGATGCGCTCCATAGCAACTTCTTCGCTCATCTTGCCTCGCGGATGGACCTGCATGAACAACGCGTAGCCACCCTGGGGCCTAGACCAGGTCACGCGTTCCTTCGGCATGCGGTCATCGAGTCCGTCGAGCAGGGCTCGCATGCGCGGCCGATAGGTGCGGTGAACCCGGCGGACGTGTTCTTCGAAGGCGCCCGAGTCGCAGAACCGACTGACGGCCGCCTGGGTCAGTACGTTGCCCGACAGCCAGCACACCCGACTGATGGCTACAAGGCGCTCGATACAGTCAGGGGGCGCAGCGATCCAGCCGACGCGCAACCCGGGAAAGACCACCTTGGAAAAGGTCCCGAGGTAGATCACCACGCCCTTGTTGTCCATAGACTTGATGGGCAGCACGGCATGGCCGAAGTACTTAAGCTCCTCCTCGAAACCGTCCTCCACCAGCGGAACGCCGTGGGCTTCGCACAGGCCAAGAAGCCTCTCGCGATGAACCTGCGACGTTGTAATTCCCGTCGGATTCTGGAAGTTGGGCATGGTGTAGACGAAGGCAATAGCCCGGCTGCGCAGGTGCCCTTCCAGCGCGGCCAAGTCCATCCCGTCCGCGCGCATGGCAACCGCTGCGATGGGTATGCTCTGCTGGCGACAGCTCATGATCGCGAGAGAGTAGGTGGGCGCTTCCATCGCCACGGCAGCCCCCGGGCGCGCGAACAGACGCAAGAGCAGATCGAAGCCGTGCTGCGATCCATTGGTCACCAGGATCTCGTCGGCGGTGACGGCCACGCCGTGCACACGCAGGTTGACCGCGATGCTTTCCCGCAGCGGCCGGTAGCCGGCCGGATGACCGTAGTCGAAGACAGTCTTCCCACGCATCGTGATTACCTTGCGGAAGGCTCGTTGCAGTTCCTCGCTTGGGCACAGCTCCCGATCGGCGGCCAGGCTTGCGAAGTTGACGAGGCGGAGGTCGTCCGCCATCGCGGCTAGATGGGCCATCCGGCCGACCTGCGAAAATAGCCGGCGTGGCGCGGGCGCCGAGAGTCGTTCGAAAGCGAGGCAGGAGGGACGCAAGGATGCCTTGTTGGTCGTCGTACGGAGGCGCGCTCGAACCGTGGAGTAGGCACCCGGCCGGGCTTCCAGATAGCCCTGCGCCCAGAGATCCTGATAGGCACGGCACACAGTCGAGCGATTGATCCCGAGACTTCCCGCCAAACGTCGGGTCGGCGGCAAACGTGATCCCGGTCGAAGGTTGCCTTGATCGATGTGCAGAGCAACCTGGGCGCGGACTTGTTCGTGGAGTGGAACACGGCTTTCGCGGTCTAGCTGGAACAACATGAACCCTAGGCTGCCGCGCAAATCGGCCTGTCACAACGGCCAATTCACACGTATTTCTAGCCATCCAATTTCTGCCCCAATGGACGAGTAACTTCCGGCCGTCATCCCGTAACGCCTGCCAACTTGCCAGGCTACCGGCCAGATAGACGATTCCAATCAGCAGTGATACCGCAGAAGAGACTACATCACGGCGCGAGACCGGGATGTGCAACCGGGCCACCCCCGCTCGAACCAGGAGTTGGAAGAAGACCATCAGACCGCGGACGGTGAAGGTGACGCCGATACCGATCAAGCCGGAGCAAGGAACGGCAACCGCGGCACCCAGCCGGCGCCCGAGAACCCGTAGAGGCCCCAAGTGGCAAACATCGCCGCCAGGAACAAGGTGACAACTGCCACCACCACTGGGCCTGTGGTTCGCCAACTGCTCGTCCGCAACGCCACGTTTCCGTCGGTGAGCGCGGGACTTCGTTGGGACGGCACTCGTTCGATAACATCATGCGCCACCTCACCATGTTCCCTCTGGCACCCGTACTGACCTTGCCCTCGAAAACCTCGCCCTTCGCCAGCAGCTCGCCAACCTCCGGCGTACCTCCGCTCGCCCACGCCTGCGCAGGATCGACCCAGCCTTCTGGCTCGCGCCCTCTCGCCTGCACCCAATTGAAGCCCCAGGGCTCCACTCGCGCGTCCGGCCAATGAGGCCGGAGGAAATGCCAATCTAATGTAGATCCGGCTGCTCGTCGCGGCAATTGTGCGCCCGCCAGCCGGCTGCTGGTGCTAGCCTTTTTCCATGCGATGGCCTTTGATCCACTCCGTCCTCCTCGTGCTAGCGGTCGCGTGTAGTCGGACTCCACTCGATGAGATCTCTGCACCGGACGCCTCCTCTGTAGGTGGGGCAGCTGGAAGCGGTGGTGGATTCTCCATGGGGGGTGCACCTAGTTCGGGTGGCGGCAGAACAGGCGCGGGTGGCGTTGTTTCTTCGGGAGGATGGTTTGGCGTCGGCGGGACTCATGCAACGGGTGGTTCTATTGCCACAGGCGGACGTGTCAGTACCGGTGGCGTCCAAGGTGTAGGTGGAAGGATCAGCACTGGTGGAAGCACCGCCTCGGGGGGCGGGGGTAGGTCCGCCACAGGCGGTATCACCGCAATGGGTGGAACGATTTCCACCGGTGGAAGAATCGGCAACGGCAGGAGTGGCGGAGGCACGGGCGGATCAAATCGAGATGCTGGCGCTTCAGACGCGCAGTTGGCTGACGCCGTGATTGATACCCGGAAGCCGGCCTGCACCGATCAAGTGCTTCTTGGCCACAGCGCCGCCGTCGGCGGCGTAGCCTTTTCTCCCGACGGGCAATTCTTGGCCAGTGCGGGAAACGACCACATGGCCAAGATCTGGCGGGTCAGCGATGGAACGCTGGTTGTCACGTTGAGTGGCAGCTCGTCGCCTCTGACCTCCGTAGCCTACACACCGGATGGCCAGACATTGGTAACCGGTGGAGGCAGCGCCACTTACAGCGACGGTTTCGTCACGGTCTGGCTCACCGACGGGACGTTGCTGCGTACGATGAGCACCGCCTACACCTACAACATCGCCATCTCGCCCGACGGCCACACCGTGGCCAGCGCCAACATCGACAACACCGCCCGCCTATGGAGCCTAGACAGCGGAAAGCTCGTGCACGCGCTCTCGGGGCACGTCAGCTACGTCACTGCGGTAGCGTTCAGCCCGGACGGTCAGACGTTGGCCAGCGCAGGCTGGGACACGGCCACCGTCAGGCTTTGGGATGTGGCATCGGGCACCGAGCTGCAGCCTCTCACGGACAGCAATACGGCGACCACGATCGATGGCGTGGCCTTCTCGCCCGACGGAAGCCTGCTGGCCTCCGCGAACCTGGCCACTGGGGTGGAGCTGTGGAGCCTGCAGAGCCATCAGACTACGCAAACCATCGCTGCCAATAGCGTGTACGGGCTGGCCATCACCCCCGACGGAACCTCGGTCGTCACCGCAGGACCACGGGTCCTGCTCCTCTCGCTCAGCGACGGGTCGCTCGTCAACGCTTGGGATGAGAACGCGAGCGCAGTGGCGGTATCTCCCGACGGCAGCCGCATCGCCGTGGGCGAGCCGCAAGGCTCGCTCAAGATCTTCTGCTTGCAGTAAGCCCGGGAATGGTCGATCCAGATTTCTGCAGCGTCCCACCACATCGCCCTCGCAGACCCTGCTGCGAACGAAGACATTTTGCACTTCTCGTTGGCAACTGCGCCACCCGGGAAATCACGACGAAAGTGGGCCCTTCGGGAGGATTGGCTCACGCACCACTCTCTGGCCGATCTCGAGAGAACGGTTTGGGTCCTCATGGGATGACCACCTGGTTGCGAGGGACCGGCAGGTGCGCCCGGCGGGACGGGTGGCAGCCGTTCACAAGTGGGGCACGTGTCGCTCGCCGCTGGGCGGTGCGGGATTCCGTCCCGCTGCCTTCCGGCTGCTCGCTCTTGCTGATGTTGCTAGTGACTTGAGGCGAGCCGAAAACCGGGGGCCTTCCACCTCGAGTCGGGCTCCAGCCCTACCCGGAAGGCACACCGGCAGTCCCCGGCCCGGTTGCCCCAGGATCCGGCCCGGAAGACCCGCTCGTGTCCCACGGCAGCACCAGGCGGGGCGCGCGCGCTCGCGACGGTGGCTGTGCCCAGGTTGAAGCTGGCCCGCGCGCAGCCCGGCTGCTGTTGTAGAGTCGCGCCGTGCACAACGCCATCGCCTTCGCCCTTGTCGCGTTTCCGTCGCTCGTCGTGATCATCAACCCGGTGATGGTTACTTCGGTCTTTATCACCCTCACCGCAAACGCAACCCCGGAGACCAAGCGGGCGATCGTCCGCAAGACCACGCTGGTCGCCTTCATCGTTCTGCTGCTCTTCGCGGTCTCCGGAACCCTCGTCTTCAAGTTCTTCTCGATCACTATCGGCGCTTTCCAGATCGCCGGCGGGATCATCCTCTTCTCGGTGGCCATGGGAATGCTCCACGCCAGAACCTCACGGACCCATCAGACGCCCGAAGAAATGGATGAGGCGATGAGCCGAGAGGATATCGCTGTCGTCCCTTTGGCGATCCCCATCGTCTCCGGGCCCGGAGCGATCACCACGGTCGTTGTCCTCTCCGGCGAGACCCGCGCTATCCCCAACATGGCGATCCTCTTCCTTGCCATCGTCGTGGCCATGGTCATCGTCTTCGTAATGTTGCGGAATGCCGCAAGAATCCAGAAGTTCATGGGGTCCTCTGGCCTCAACATCACCACACGGCTGATGGGCCTGGTTCTCGCCGCCATCGCAGTCCAGTTCGTCATCCACGGCGTCGAGAGCGTTCTGCCCGATCTGGCCTCGGCGATGCGTGTTGCGCCGAAACGATAGCCAGCCCGGCTGCAATCCGGACGTGGACGCCCTTATCACCGCGATCGCTGCCGTCAATCCCCGTACCATCGTCGTGCTGCATGTTCCGGGCGCGGTCTTGATGCCGTGGCTCGATCACGTGAGCGCCGTGCTGGTAGCCTGGTATCCAGGAGAGTGCTGGCGCCGCAGACCCAAGAGCAGATCCTCTTCGCCGAGTCCGTGGACGGTGTCGAGCCAATTAGCGAACGGCAACTCAGGTGCCACCCTCCTCGACTGCCAGAACGCATGGTCCTCGTTCAGCGTCGACGGCCTGGTCCGCCCGCGGCGGGACGCGCGCGGGACGGCTCGTAGTTGCGGCGCACCGGTGGACCTTGCATGCGACGCTGGTAAAGCCCCGCTGGCTCCCTGTCGTAGTGGTTCCAGTGACCACCTTCCCGATAGCTCCACCGATTGCCATACCAGTACACGGGCCGCCCTTCGAAGTAGACAGGCGCGGTCGTAGCGACATACCCATCGGGTGGGTAGTCGTCGTAGCCAATCATGGGAACGCATCCTGGGGTGGCAGCGAGCGTCGCGCTCAAGGTGACTGCGCACGCAAACCTTCGAAGCATTCTTGTCTGGTTGCCTAGGCTCATTCGTCCCCTCCGTTGCTGTGACCGGCATGCTCGCCAAGCCTCCGCGCATACTCGGTGCGCTGATCAGGGGTGAGCACAGGGCTCACTGCCTCGACGAAGTGTGCTAAATGGGCTGCGCCCCAGCCAGCTAGGTGCGCGTTCGCGACGTTCGCACCCGTGAGCGTCTTCGCATCGAACTTCTCGCTGCGGAAAGCATCGCCAAATTCCCGGATGTGCGTGGCGATCTCCTGCGGATTGAGCCGCGGCACAGACTTCATTCCCTCGCCGAATCCCGCGCGGATTTTGTTCACCTGATCTTGCGTCAGACCAAGACCGGTCGTGAGCATCGCGAGCCGACTGCCATCCAGATTCGCGGGATCGGTCTCCTCGGCATTCGCCCTTTGCCAGACCGACCAGTGCGCCTCAACCTTGTCGACAAGCGCGGCTCGCTCGGGTGGCGTCAGCACCGCATGCAACTCGTTCAGCGCGTCGGTGGATGCATCGTGCACTTTCGCAGCCGCGGCTGACACCTGGGCGATTGCGGCCTCCACGGTCGTTGCGTCGAGGTTGGCCGCGGCAACCCCATCGGCCAGTGCAGCCGCCAGCTTTTGCTGCGCGACGCGCGCCGGCTCCATGCGAGCGTGCAACTCCCTTCGAATCTTCTCCACAGTCGTCCGCTCTTCGGGCGAGACGCCGAGCGTGTCGAGGCTCAAGGCGATGATGAGCGTCACGCCACCGTGGTGGTGGTGGCGGTGGTGTTCAGTGAGACCCGCCGCGACCTCGTCGACGTCGGAGGCGCTGGCAGCGGTAGCCGGGGGCCGAGCGTTCGCGGAAGCCCCACCGCAATTCATTGCCGTCAATGCCCCGAAGAGCACTGTCGCGATCATCCCCATCTTGCTCGGGTTCAAGACCCTCTGATGTTCCATTGGTGTCGCAACGATGTGCCGAATTCCTCCCCGACGCAAGGTGCCCCAGCAAGGTGGCCCAGGGCAGCCGTTAGGCATCAAACGCCGTCTTGCTGTCTGCCTGTCAAGTCCGACAAGACGCCTCACGTCAACTAGACAACCAGGCGCTACCGCCGATGGACCCATGCTCGATAGATGACGGCCCCGCAGCTCCAATCAACCTTCGCTTTGCCACGGACACTTCGCCCACCCGAGGAGTTCGCAAAGCTCCCTATCGTGGGGCGCGTAGTAGTCGCGCAGCCAACGCATGGTTTCTGGCGAAGGCCTCCGACGGCGCTGCAGCGGGGCGGTCCAAGCGCGCACGCGCTTACGCAACCAGGGCGGAAAGATCTGCGGCACATGCAGGGCTCTGTCGATGCGATGGAGCATTCTCAGCCCGACGGCCGCATTCGCATGTTCGTGGGGAAGACTGGCCGGGCCGCGCGACGGATCGAGCCCGGCGAAGTGGAGCAGCTGCTGCGCCACCTCGGCCGAATGGGCGCGAAGGTCGTTCACGGTCAGAATGCAGAACCGTTCGCGGGGGAACAGGGAAAAGAAGCGCTTGAGATGGGCGGCGTAGAAACCGGTTTGCAGGTACACCCCTTGTGTCATTCCCTGCGAATCACGCCGGAGGGCCTCGCGCCAAAGGCGCTCTCCGTCGGGACCTTCCAGCACATTGCCGCTCTTGAGCCTCTGGTAGTTTTGTTGGATAGCGCGCGCGAAGGGCCGAGACTCGGTCCCCAGAGAATGCTTCAGTGCCCAGTGCGAAAAGGCTCGCTCGGCTGGATCGCGCAACGACACGATGAAGCGAGCCCCGGGGTAGCTGTGCTGGATCCTGCGTGCCACGTAGGGAAGTATCAGGTTGGTAGGGCGGCCCTCCACCACGACGCGTTCGCCGCTCCAGTGCGGAAAGTAGGTGCGCTGGTAGTGGTCGAGGCCCATGGCGTACTCGTCCTCGAAGAAGGCGGGCTCCTTGGGCGAGGATGCGCATACATCCTGGTGCCGGCGAAAGAACTCGTGCAGCGACGAAGTGCCGCAGCGGGCAGCGCCCAGGATCATCAACGTGACGCCTGGCCAGTCAGCCGACTGTCCACCGTCGTTCGCAGTCATGTTCCACACCAGGACACAGGTTGGCGCTCCGCCTTTCCCTTTCTTGAAACACGACAATACTCCCAGGAAGTACGAATGGAATAGCGTCGGTGCAGACTACGACGGCGGATGCGTGATGCGGTCCCGTGGGCCGGGTGAGCTGGCGCTGCCTGAACATGGTCAGGGTGAGGCAAACGCATAACGTTTCTCTTGACCAGGATGGGCCTCAAGCAACAAACCGCGCTGGACAACCCTGTCCGTAGCCGGGCGCGCAGCCCTGAACCTCGCGCAAATTGCCATCCTTGCTCGGATTCTCAATCCTGGAAGCTTCGGCCTGATGGCGTTGGCACTTGCAGTAATCACATTGACTTGGGTATGGCTAGTTTGCCCATGTAGGTGGGTGTAGTTGACGGAACATCTGTTGTCGGCGTTTCTGCCGGTGAAAGCAAAAGGGCGCTTCTTTGGACTATCCACAAGCTCGACGACCAAAGTGATCGCCTCGCAATCGGGAGCGCTCATTTCCACCGTCAGACCCGGCCCGGCACGCAATTCGTCGAACACGCAAGGCGCGCTGTCGGGATCGCAGGTCGTGGTGACACCTCCTTCGTTGTCGGCGTCAATGACAGTCACGTACATGGGGCCGGTGGGGTTTTCCGAAAACGTATTGGGATCACGGAACGCAGCGGGAGTTGTGCTTGCGAACACGCGCTCGACAGCGGATAACGGGCGGCGACGGTGCTCGATGACTTGGCCTACTCTTCGGCACGTCATCCCATGCTTTGGAATAGCCTTGCGACGATCCACCTACTTCGGCGGGGGTTGGCCTCCAGCCACTGGCCGGCGCAAAAGCTGCGCGAATGGCAATGGCAGCGCTTGCGGCGTGTGCTCATTCACGCCTACCAGCGCGTGCCCATGTACCGCGAGCTTTACGACCGGGCGGGCTTTCATCCCTGCTCGTTGCGCAGCATCGGCGACATCGGTCGAGTCCCCGTGCTCACCAAAGATCGACTGCGCACGACGGCACCCCAGAATCGCTTGGCCCAGGGCATGGGGCTTGACGACTGTCGTGTGATTGCCACCAGCGGTTCGTCAGGTAGCCCTCTGCAACTCTATTTCAATGCCGCGGACCAACGATGGCAGCGCGCGACCGCCTGGCGCGTTCTGTTCGAGCATGGCTACCGGCTCTCCGATCGCACAATGGAAATCCGCGTGATCTTCGGCGACCGGTTTTTCATTCAGTCGCTCGGCGTCGCGCGCAAGGACTGGCTGTCTCTGCTCGATCCGCCGTCGTCGTGGCTTTCCCATCTCGAACGCACGCGGCCGGAGGTCCTCGTCGCAGGCGCCAGCACATTGGCGGCGTTGGCCGAGGCTTGCTCGGGAAATCAGCCCACGCATCGACCGCGCTTGATCTTCTCTGACAGCGAGCCACTCACGCCGACCATGCGCGACCTGATTCGCCGGCGGCTGGGCAGCGATCCCATCGACATGTTCGGCTTGGCCGAGTTGTCGAACTTCGCGTGGCAATGCGAGAAGCGCGCTGGCTTCCACATCAGCGCCGACAGTCATCTGGTGGAAGTCGACGACAACGGTGCGATGGTGGTGACCGACTTGGGCCTGTGGGGTGCGCCCATGGTTCGCTACCACACGGGAGACCATGCCGAATGGGAGCCGTTGCCGTGTTCCTGTGGCCGAAGCCTGCCCCACCTGCGGCAGATCCATGGCCGTGCCATCGAGTCGATAGTTCTGCCGTCCGGCCGCCGTGTCTTCTGGCCGTTCTTCCACGAAGTGTTGGGGGCCTTTAGCGAGATAAGACAGTGGCGTGTGGTAGCTCCGCCCGGGCAGACGCCGCTCGTGCAGCTCGCGGCAGAGCCCGCCGTGGTTCCCGTGGTCCGTCGCGCCCTGGTCGAGGCGGTGCCCGAGGCGAGCGATTGGGCGATCGAGGCGTTGACGGAAATTCCCCGGCGCCCGGGCAACAAACAGCCCCTCGTGCTGACCACGCCGTGACGGGAGCACGCAGGGTATGAATCTATTCGACCTCCTCTATCCGCATCTGCCCGAACCGCTCCAGCGCCCGCTTTGGTCGCTCTACTTCGGCCTGACACCACACCTCGGGGTTGGCATTCCGTTCGCGCGCATGCGCGGCCCCTTACGTCCGAACGGCCACTTGGCGACCGTGATTGTCGCCGGGCGCTCGCACTGGCTGCACGCTTACGTCTCGCAATTGTTGTTCCTGTCCGCGCCCGCCGTCGAGGAGCTCGGCAACAGCACCATCTGGACCTTCCCCGAACGGCTGCGTGAATTGCGCGCGAGCGCCGACCTCGTCCTCGCGCTGATTGACTGTGAGAACGCGCGCCGCACCTTGGCGTCCGACCACCTTCTGTTGCCCGCGTGGGTTGCGCTTGCACGCCCAATTCCCGAGCAGCCGTTCAGTTTCGGCAAGCTGTCGGATAGCGTCCGCTCGAATCTGCGCACCTTCCGCCGCGAGAAGCTTCGCGCTGTGATCTCGCGAGACCCGGACGAGCTACCCGGCTTTCTGGCCGATTACCACCTGCCCACGATGCAGCGGCGCCACGGCGACTATGCTTTCATCCACACGCTTGCCCGATTGCGGGCGACACTCCGCCAGGGCTTTCTGTTGTGGATTGAGCGAGCCGGGCAACGCATCGGCGGCTGCCTCGTCAGTCAGCGCGACGGAGTGCTCAGGCTTACCGCCCTGGGCGTGCGCGACGGCGATCCACGCTGGACCGTGCTTGGGGGTCAATCGGCCGTGTACTACTTCATATGCAAGCAGGCCCGCGAGCTCGGGGCCTTTGCAGTCGACTTTGGTGGATGTAGACCGTTCCTTCGCGACGGCGTATTTCGCTTCAAGAGCAGTTGGCGTCCAGAATTGACTGGCCCGCTTGACCTGTGCCTCTTTGATTTTGCTCTGTCGTGGCGCCGATGGAGCCCAGCCGTCGCCGACCTGTTGACAGCGCTTGGTCCGATCTTCCGCCACGGCAGCCGACTGTCCTCCCTGTCATGCTTGACCGCCGACGGCCCCGCCAGCGCCACCGACGTGGAGCGCACCCATCACCTGCTTTGGACGCCGGGGCTTCACCGTTTCCTCCTGGCCAGTCCAACCGGTTGGCAGTCCGGAATCTCCGCCCCTGAGAACTGCATTCTGCTCGATCCTGCCGACGTCCGCCCAGAATGGCTGCTGCGGAAGGGCTGATAGTCTGGTGGATAGGCATCAAGCGCCACTTTCCGTCCACCACCACGTCGCATTTTGGAAATGTCCGAGCTCTGATCGAGTCGGAGACGCTAATAATTGATGCAGGGGCAGGCTGGCCCATAGCCCCATTGTCCGTCAATGCACTCCCACCAGAGCCCGCACAGTCCGACTCGACCTAGAGCACAGCGGGCAAGGAGAGGATCCCCCGCGCGTAGATGTCATCGTCAGCTCGATGACTCTGCACCATGTCGCGGGACGTCCAGCATGCCGCGCGAGGAGTCAGCGCAGAATACCTGTCCGGCGAGCGGGGCGAGCCCGAGCGCCACGACGCCGGTTCCGTAGTCGAGGAGTGTCTCGCGGCCAGACAGCTTCAGCTCGCCAAATCGGCAGCCAGTTCTACGAGCGCCGACTTTCGGGATAGGTTCGTGCTGTCGTCTCTTCAGTTCGGTTCTCACCATCTGGAGCTTGCCGAAGATCCGGGATTCAACTAGACGGTCGCCTCGATCCGGAACAGGCGCACCCGGTTGGCCACGAAGATGTAGAAGGCCAGCGCGGCGAGCACGAAGGTGAAGCTGAGGGCCGGCGCGAAGAAGCTGGAGACCGCGGCGCAGAGGTAGCAACAGGGGCCGACCAGGGCCGTGCGCCGCGCCATCCTCAGCAAGGCGCGCGTGAAGTGGGGCTCGCGCAGGTCCGGGTGGTGGTAGATGTGCGCCAGGAACACGAAGTGCAGGGACGAAACCACGAAAAGGGTCCCCGTGTAGAACAGGATCGCCGACCGGAACAGCGGGGTCCTGGCCAGGATCGCCGCGGGCACGGGGATGATGGCCACCGCCATCAGGTAGACGATGTTCACCCACATCAACGTCGCGTCCGGGCGCTTGGCCAGGGCGAAGATGCGGTGGTGCGCCACCCAAAATACGCCCACCACCAGGAACGTGAACACATACGTCAGCAACGAGGGGACCAGGGCCACCAGGGTCGCGGCCAGCGCTGCGTCCGAGGGCGGGGCCGCGTCCGGGAGGCGGACGCCCAGGGCCAGCAGGGTGATGGCGATGGCGAAGACGCCGTCAGAGAAGCTTTCGAGTCGGGTCTTGAGCATAGATTCTTCGTCCGTAGGTTCTTCGTTTTTCGCGAAGATGTTGCCACGATTCAGGCTGCGGCGGCAAAGATGCTGGGATGAGCGCGACCATCGCGGGATAATGCGCGAAGTCGGCGGTCACAGCCAGACCGTCGGGAAATCCGCAGCTCGGATGAGGACCTGGCGAGGGACAGCGGTCGACCCACCTTGCTTTCCGAGCTGTCGTACTTCCGCGCCGCCATCTGCCGAAACCACCCCAAGATCGTTCTGGGCTTCACGATCTGGCAACACTTCTCCCGCTCTTCCGGGCTCAGTGCCTTGCCCGCCACGACGAGATCCGACCGTTGCCAGTGAGCGCCGCGAGGAGCTCCTTGAGAACCCGGACTTCCTTCTGCGTGTAGTCCAGCTTCCGCTGCATCCGCTCGTTGATCGCACACGCGATCATCGCCGTGAGAAATTGGAGCGCCGCCAGCAGTATTGGTCGCCACTTTGCTCGCTCAGGCGCACTCCTTCAACCTGTGGCGCCTGCCGCGTCTACTGCGGGTCCCTGGTCAGCACGCGGTCGAGTTGGAGGAGACGCAGGATGGCGAGGGGCTGATCGCGCACTCCCACCACGGACAGAGAACCCTGGTAGGCGTTGACTGTCTTGAACAGGGCGACGATCACGCCGACACCCGAGCTGTCGATCAGTCGAAGCCTGGACAAGTCGACGAGCACTTTCGGCGGCCGGTCGCCGTCAATTGTAGCGATGACCGGTCGAAGGTCGCGGGCTGTGACTGCATCAAGCTCGCCCGCAATCGAGAGCACCGAAGCGTGCTCCTCTTTGTTGAGAACGAAGTTCATCGTTTTTCAATAGTGGCTAAGTCTGTCGAGCGGCGTGAGGTGCGGTCCGGCGCGATTACCAAGACCCAACAACTCGTCAGCGCCCGTACGATAACAATGCGCCTCATCGAGGAGGGTTCAAGTATCATCGTTGCAACACTTTCGCGAATAGGCTGCTTCGACCAGCGGTCACGACGGCTTCACTAAGGAATTCGGGCTTGTTCCACCACTCTGGGGCAACTCACAAATGACGTATCTGTTGCAATAGTTTGGACCCGAAGGGGTTCTAATCCATCAGCTTGGTCCGACTCGATCGCCGGCCCTAAGTTTCTCAAGTAGCCCAGCTGCTCAAGGGTAGCCGAATCGGCGACGCAGGCATGAACGCGCTCTTCGAAGCTCGACTCGCGCCGTCCTGAGCGCGCAAGACTGTCAAGGTGTCATCGTGGCGCGTAACTCAACGAATGAATACAACGACTTGTACGATCGCAACATCATCTGCCTGGAGGTCCCGGGAAAGGTCGAGTACCGGAATGTCGTGGTGCGTGCGGTCTCGATTGCGTGCAAGTTGGCGATCCCCGCAGGCCATCACCCTGGCACGTGCGGTGACGATTTGCGCATAGCGCTCGTGTCCGCGGTCGGCGAGGCCTACAACAATATCGCTTCACACGGTTACGCGGGCCGCAAAGCGGGCTGGGTTCAGCTGAGGATCGTGCGGCGGCTCCGCCGACTTCGCGTCGAGCTCAGGGACACCGGCGCGAGCTTCGACCCGACCCAGGTTCCTCCGCCCGATCTGGCATCGTTGCCAGAGTCCGGTCTCGGGATCTTCGTCATGCGAGCGATGGTCGACGAGCTGTCCTATGTCCCTGGGTGTCCCAACCTGCTCATCCTGGTCAAGTATCTCGGTGGAGAGATCGAGAGCGAGCTGGGTCCGACCTCGAACGGCGCCACCGAGATCGGCCAGCCGGCCATCGACGGACAACTCGTACACGACGACCGGCTGACCTAGCAGTGGCACGGACCGCAGCTGCAGCCACCCCAAGTACACTTCGGCGCGCCACAAGCGTCGCAGGGGCGATTGCTCGGGTCCCTGCTGCGAACGAAGACATTTTGCACAGCTGCGAATCGGAACATTCCAGATTCTCGCGCGTGCAAGTGCAACAACCGTGAAATTGCGAAGGATTCGGCATCAGCTGTATTTGCCTGAGGCCCTCGCCGACAATTGCACGCTCGACGATCGGTCGAGCTGCCCGCACTCCACCCCGTCGCAGCTCACGGCGACCTGTCCGAGATGGGCCCGGCACGTCGGATTCCTCTGCATTTTCAGGCATGTTGCAAAAGCACGACAAAATCTCTGCAATGTCCTGATTCACAGCTAGCTTGTTAGCCAGCCTCATTAGTCGACAATCTACGACTCTTCAAGGTGGCCCGGCCAGCGAAAGCCGGCAAGATGCTCTTTCAAGTGTTCGATGTCGAAAACGTTGAAGCCGGCACTTTCGAGGACTCGCGCATGAACACGATAAGCCCGCAACTCGATTTCAAAGAGGTATTGATGTAGCCAATCCCTCTTCCTTAAAATGACCCAGGGGCGTCGCAGTTGATTTGGCACTTTTCGTCGGGGCCGCACCAGTGCTTGCCCTTCGGGCACTTCGGGTTGGGAGGACACGCGCCGCAGCTGATCGTCCCTCCGCAGCCGTCCGCGATCGTTCCGCACGACACGCCCGACGACGCGCACGTGGCCGGGCTGCATAGTGACAAGTCCAGGCTAATGGGAACATCAGCTCCGGACGCCGTCTTGCCGCCCATCAGGATCCGAAGGAGGTCGACGTCTTTCGTGGCTCCGCCGAAGCTCTGCGGAGGTTCGAGGTAGTGAAGCGCCTATCCACACGAAATCATCCCTCATGCTTGAGGCTTAAATGCTTGGTGATGCCTTTCGCGCTTCCCAGTGTTTCATGCACATCCTGAAAATATGGGGATAGACGAGAAAATGGCGAAAAGGTCGGATGCAGCTCATATAAAATGCGCTGTAAAAGGTCCTGGGTTTAACGTACACCGCCATACGGACTTTCCACTTCCCTTCCCCAGAAGGAGACCAGGCATAGTGCATCAATGCATGCTCGGTGGAATTGGAGAGTTCATGGAGCGTTTCGTCGGCGAAGGTATAGACCGGCAAGAAACTCATATAGTCTTGCGTGGAGATGTCCATCGCGCGTTCTGGCGTGTCTTTCTCGAGATCACTTTCCTGTAAACGCTCCCGAAGGCTTTTTTCCCGGCAGCCTGGAATGGGGAAATTGTTCAAGTTTGTGTCGATGCGGAACAAAGCGCCGAAAACCTTTCTCACCATGAATAGCAAGCCCGTCACGGAACAGTCGTAGATCCCCTTCATCATGGGCTCGATGGCGCGCTTCTGGAACACATGCAAATCGACCCCATCCCCCGCGCCGAACTCGTACGGGAACTCCCAGGTATCCTCCAATTTGAAATCGGAAGCCAAGGTGCGAACCCTCCAGTTGAATACTGTATGGGTAGACGTCGGTGCGATAAATCTCATGCTTGATTCCTCAGATTAAGGGCGGTGGATCCGGAAACATCATTACGTCGCATCAGCACTCGAACCGCGCCAGGGAAGCGCAGAAGGTGCTGTGCCGGAGAGGCACCATTTCGTGTGCAAGACCTTCTTCTTTGAGGGTGCGGATGAAGCGCTCCTCGACGAACTCGACGTATTCAACCGACGAGCAACGACGCCAGCGCGCGAAAGACCAAGCCAGATGGTTGCAGAACGTCGCGGTCGAGGCACTAGGCCAAGACTTGGGCAACGGGACGTAGAATGGGGAGGTAGGCATGGTGGGAGGGCAGAGCATGGGGCAGCTCTTGTCGAAGGATAGCGGGGCAAGCGAGTGGAAGCACGCGTCCCGGTCAGCCGCTGCGACGCCGTGATCTCATGGCAGGATTGACGTGCCATGCTGGCGGGCCACCGCAGAAAAGGACGTGGCGAAATTCGGTGGACCGCTTCACCGGAGGTCGTTCCCGATCACGGTCCTCCGGCATCCTAGGACAAAGTCAAATGGCTGATAGATACGAGAGCCGCCGCGAGCAGATGTTTCCCGAGTTGAGCCAGGCGCAGATCAGGCGTGTCTGCACTATCGGGAAGCGACGCAACGTCAAGGCGGGTGAGATCCTGTTCGAGATTGGGGATCGCGAGACGTGGTTCTACGTGGTGGTCAGCGGGGCCATCGAGATCTTGCGCCCGGTCGGCGAAAGCTTCGAGCGGATCGTTCGGCATGGGCCGGGGCAGTTCACCGGAGAGATCAACATGCTGTCAGGCCGACGCAGCTTGGTGCAGGGCCGCGTGGTCGAGGACGGCGAGGTGGTCGTCGTCGATCGGGAACATCTGCGCGCGCTGGTGCAACGGGACTCGGAACTGAGCGAGATCCTGATGCGTGCGTTCATCCTCCGGCGGGTCGCCCTGATCGCGCAGGGAGGCGGAGGGCTGGTCCTGCTCGGGTCGCGCCACTCGGCTGGCACGCTCAAGCTGCGCGAGTTCCTGGTGCGCAACAACCAGCCGTTCACCTATCAGGACGTCGAGACCGACCCCAGCGTGCAGTCCTTGCTGGATCGTTTTCAGATCGGCGTGGCCGAGGTGCCGGTAGTGGTGTGCTCGGGCGGCCGCGTGCACAAGAATCCGTCGATCGAATCCCTGGCGGCGGAGCTGGGCCTCCGCCCGGAGCTCGACGCGAAGCTGGTGCGAGACGTCGTAGTGGTGGGGGCAGGCCCGGCCGGGCTGGCCGCCGCCGTGTACGCGGCCTCGGAGGGGCTGGACGTGCTGGTGCTCGAAGGAACGGCCCCAGGCGGGCAGGCTGGCACCAGCTCTCGGATCGAGAATTACCTGGGATTTCCCACCGGGATCTCCGGACAAGCGCTGGCCGGCCGCGCCTTGACCCAGGCCGAAAAGTTCGGCGCGGAGGTAGCTATCGCGCGACGGGCAGTACGCCTGGACTGCGACAGCCGCCCTTACAAGGTCATCCTCGAGAATGGAGAGGAGGTTCTGACGCGCGCCTTGGTCATCGCAACAGGGGCTCGCTATCGCAAGCCTGACCTACCAGAGCTATCCCGCTTCGAGGGCAACGGCGTGTTTTACAGCGCCACCCATCTGGAGGCGCAGTTGTGCGAGAGTGAGGAGGTGGCTATCGTGGGAGGGGGAAACTCCGCTGGTCAGGCCGCGGTGTTCCTGTCGCAGATCGCCTCGCGCGTGCAGATCCTGGTGCGGGGCGAGGGCCTGGCGAGCAGTATGTCGCGCTACCTGATCCAGCGCATCACCGACAGCCCGAACGTGGTGCTGAGGACGCACACCCAGATCGATGCGCTGGAGGGGACGGACTGGCTGGATAGGGTCCGTTGCCGCGAGGTCACCAGCGGAAAGACGGACACGCTGCCCGTCCGGCACGTCTTCCTAATGACCGGCGCCGACCCGCACACCGATTGGCTGAAGGGCTGCGTGCGCCTCGACGATCATGGCTTCATCAAGACAGGGGTCGACTTGAATGCGGACGATCTGACGGACGGTCACTGGCCGCTTGCGCGCGGACCTCAGTTGCTCGAGACGACTATCCCCGGGGTGTTCGCCGCGGGCGACGCGCGCTCAGGGAACGTCAAGCGCGTCGCCTCGGCCGTCGGCGAAGGGTCGATCTCGATCCAGATGGTGTTCAAGGCCCTGCAGGATCTGTGACTGCGGGAGCGTTGCTGGCGCCTCGTTTGCGAGGCTATTCGGACGCTATTCGATCAACGGGTCGAAGCCGAGGTTGTCGACGAAGCACCAGCCCCAGGTCTCGCCGGGTTCCAGGGAGCGCATGATCGGGTGGTTGGTGGCGTGGAAGTGCTTGGTGGCGTGCCGATTGTTCGAGTCGTCGCAGCAGCCCACGTTCCCGCACTGCATGCACAGGCGCAGGTGCACCCACGAGTCCCCCATCGCCAGGCATTCGGCGCAGCCGTGAGACTTCGGACGCGTGTGCGGGTTGATGGCTTCGAGATGGGGACAGGACGGGTCTGATTTCTTCATGAGCGGGTCTCCAGGTTGAGGTGCCGGTCATCGTTTGCCAACCGAGAAAGTATGCCCGCCGTTTCCCTCCGCGCGAGGCAACTTTCGCAGCAGCGAGCCACCGCCCCGTAGATGAAACTTCGCGGGCGATCCCGCGGTTGCCGTCGTATCTTGCTGGCAGTCGAGGCAACCTGGCCCCTTGCGCGAATGATGACCAACGTTGCGCCCCTACTCCAATTCGTGGGCGCCTCGAAGACCTTCGAGGCGGTTGTGGCGGTCGCGCCGCTCGATCTGTCGGTGGCCCCTGGCGATACGCTGGTGCTGATCGGCCCCAGCGGTTGCGGCAAGACCACGGTGCTGCGGATGGCGCTGGGGCTGCTGTGGCCGGACGCCGGTCAGGTGCGCTTTCGCGGCGAGTTGCTATCCCCCGCCAACGTGCAGCGGGCACGGCGGTCGATGGGTTACGTGGTGCAGGAGGGAGGACTGTTTCCGCACCTCACGGCCGGGCAGAACGTCAGCTTGATGGCCCGGCACCTGCGCTGGCCGCGCGCGCGCATCGAGCAACGGCAGGCGGAGTTGGCCGCGCTGACCCGTCTTCCCATCAGCGCCCTTGGCCGTTATCCGTTTCAGCTATCGGGAGGCCAGCGACAGCGCGTGGGCCTGATGCGCGCGCTCATGTTGGACCCTGATCTGCTGCTCTTCGATGAGCCCCTGGGGTCGATCGATCCCCTGGTGCGGGCGGAGCTGCAGCAAGATCTGGTGCGGGTCTTCCAGCAGACGGCGAAGGCGGTGGTGCTGGTCACGCATGACCTCTCCGAGGCGGCGTTCTTCGCGCGGGATCAGGGCCAAGTGGCGTTGATGCGGCAGGGACGCGTGCTGCAACAGGGACGCGTGGAGGAGCTGGTGCGCTCCCCCGCTGATCCTTTCATCACTAAGTTCGTGGCGGCGCAGCCGCTACTGGCGTTCGGACACGCGCCGGAGCCGCAGTCGAAATGAAGCTCTCCTCGCGGCACCTGGGCTTCATCGTCGTCGTGAAATTGATGGCGGGGGAGCCGGCCGAAACGGCGACGGCGCGTGCCGCGGACGTCGCGCCCGAGCCGCCGCCTGTCCCGGCCCAGCCTGCGACCGGGCCCGCGTTCCAGATCGCATCGAAGGCCTTCACCGAATCGGTGATCCTGGGCGAGGTGGTGGCGTTGACGGTATCCGCCGCCGGGATCGCGGTGGAGCATCGGGCGGCGCTCGGCGGCACGCGTCTGTGCTGGGACGCCCTGGTGTCGGGCCGCATCGACGCCTATCCCGACTACACCGGGACGGTGCTGCAAGAGATCCTGCACGGACAGGGCGTCGGGGACGTCGCGTCTCTGCGCGCGGCGCTCCGACCGCACGGCGTCGGTCTGAGCGGTTCGTTCGGGTTCAACAACGCCTATGCGCTGGGGATGCGACACGCGCGGGCCGCCGCCGCGAGCATTCAGACTATCTCCGATCTGCGGCAACACCCTGGGCTTCGCTTCGGCCTCAGCGACGAATTCATGAGCCGGCGCGATGGTTGGCCGGGGCTGGTCGCCCGCTACGGACTGTCCATCGTCAACGTTCGAGGACTGGACCACGACCTCGCCTACCGCGGCCTCGCAGAAGATCACATCGACGTGACAGATCTCTATACAACCGACGCGGAGATCCGTCGCGACAATCTGAGCGTCCTTCGCGACGACCTCGGCTTCTTCCCCAAGTACGAGGCGATCTTGCTTTACCGGCTGGACGCCGAACAGCGCTGGCCCGCGGCGTTCGCGGCGCTGCGAAACCTGGAAGGCAAGATCGACATCGCCGCCATGCGCGCCATGAATGCACGCGCCAAGCTGGATCACCTGCCCGAGCGCCAGGTGGCGGCGGACTTCGTCGCACAGCGAGGCGCCCGGGCGGGCCTCAATGCGGGGGCGCGACCAGGGAGCAGGACGGGCGCGGTGCTGGAGCGAACACGCGAGCATCTGACGCTGGTAAGCCTGTCTCTGCTGGCGGCGATCCTGGTGGCGCTGCCGCTGGGGATCGTGGCGGCGCGTCGCCCGAGACTGGGTCAGCTGGTGCTAGCAGCCATCGGCGTTGTGCAAACAATCCCGTCGCTGGCGCTGCTGGTGTTCATGATACCGCTCTTGGGGATAGGCGCTCTGCCGGCGATGACGGCGCTGTTTCTCTACAGCTTGCTGCCCATCGTCCGGAACACCCACGCTGGCCTGGTGGGCATCGCGCCCGCGGTGCGAGATTCGGCGGCGGCGCTGGGCCTGTCACGCTGGGCAATTCTTTGGCGGGTGGAGCTGCCGCTTGCGCTGGGGACGATCCTGGCCGGGATCAAGAGTGCCGCTGTCATCAACGTCGGGACCGCGACCCTGGGCGCGCTGGTAGGCGCCGGCGGCTTCGGCCAGCCCATCTTCACCGGTATTCGACTGGACGATTTTCCCTTGATCCTGCAAGGCGCGGTCCCTGCGTCCCTGCTCGCGCTTGCCGTCCAGGGAGCGTTCGATTTGGTCGAACGGGTGCTCGTCCCGGCGCCGTTACGCTCGGGCCGACGGTACGGGGCCACGCGAGCCGATTGACCGATTGACCATCATTTGGGCAGCCCCATCTTTTCGCGACGCAGTCTCCCTCCCGCGTTGGAATTTCGGCGCTATCTTCAGCTCGTATGACCTGAACCGTCCGCATCGACTGTTCCTTCCTTCATGCGATTGCTCGACCAATACCGTGCCGTGCGCGCGCAAACCGAGGCCCTGGCCGCTCCCCTTTCGGCCGAAGATCAGCTAGTTCAGTCGATGCCGGACGCCAGCCCAACCAAGTGGCACCTGGCGCACACGAGTTGGTTCTTCGAGACCTTCGTGCTGTCCGCGGACGCGGCCGCCGGATACCGGTCGCCCGATCCGCGCTACCGGATGCTCTTCAATTCTTACTACGACGCCGTCGGCGAAAGGTTCGAACGCGCGCGCCGCGGGACGTTGTCGCGACCGTCGCTGGCGGAGGTTCGTGCCTACCGCCGCCAGGTGGACGATGCGCTGATGCGCCTGCTCGAGGAGGGAAACGCCTCGCCGACTGTCCTGACCACGATTGAGCTCGGGCTTCAGCACGAACAGCAGCACCAGGAGCTGTTGCTGACGGACATCAAACACGCCCTCGGCAGCAATCCCCTTCAGCCGGCGTACGGCGCCCTCTCGGCTCGCGTCGCCTCCCGCGGGCCGGACGGCGAGGCGGAGCATCGGCCCGCGATGTTTAGGACCTTTGGCGACGGCGTCGTCTGGATCGGGCACGAAGGGCCGGGCTTCGCTTTCGACAACGAAGGGCCACGGCACAAAGCGTTCTTGCGCTCGTTCGCGCTGACCGATCGGCTCGTCACCTGCGGGGAGTACTTCCGCTTCATGAGCGACGGAGGATATCGGCGCCCGGAGCTTTGGCTTTCCGACGGTTGGCAGCTGTGCCAGCGGGAACAGTGGCAGGCGCCGCTCTATTGGCGGTCGCGGCAGGGCGATAGCCACGGGGACCGAGAGTGGGCGATCTACACGATGGCCGGCCCGCGCCCCGTCGATCCGCTCGAGCCGGTTGTCCACGTGAGCTACTTCGAGGCGGACGCGTTCGCGCGCTGGGCGGAGGCCCGGCTTCCCACCGAGGAGGAGTGGGAGCACGTCGCAGCCGAGGAACCTATGGTCGGAAATTTCGCCGACAGCGGGCGGTACCACCCGGCCACCCAAGGCAGCGGTATTTACGGGGACACGTGGATCTGGACGCAGAGCCCTTACGTTGCCTATCCCGGCTATCGCGCGCCCGCCGGCGCGATCGGCGAGTACAACGGAAAATTCATGTGCAACCAAATGGTGCTCCGAGGCGGATCGTGTTTCACCCCGGCCGGTCATGTACGACCTACCTATCGCAACTTCTTTCCGCCGGCGGCTCGCTGGCAGGCCAGCGGGATTCGCCTGGCGCGTGACGCGTGACCATCGCCAGCGCCGAGGTCTGGAGCAGTCAACGTCCCGCCCCGGCGTTTCGATCCGTCGATGCCGCCTCCGTGCGCGCCGTGGCCGATGCCGTGCGCGAGGGCTTGCTGCGGCCTCGCATGCGCCTTCCGCCCTGGCTGCTCTACGATGCGCAGGGCTCGGCGCTGTTCGAGGACATCACCCGGCTTCCTGAGTACTACCTGACGCGCACCGAGCGCGAGATTCTGGCCAGCCACGCCGACGAGATCATCCAGGCGGCCGGGGTGCCTCCGCATGTGATCGAGCTGGGCGCGGGCACGGCTTCGAAGACGCAGCTGGTGCTGTCGGCACTGCTCGACCGCCAGGCGCGCGTTGTCTATACGCCGGTCGACGTGTCGGCTGCGGCGCTGTCCCTGGCACAATCCAAGCTGAAGCAGTTCCGGCGGCTGACCGTGCGGCCGGTGGTGGCCCGCTATCCCGAGGAGCTGGGCTTTCTCGCTGCGCCCTCCGGACGGCGATTACTGCTGTTTCTGGGGTCGAACATCGGAAACTATGATCCCCCGTCGGCGCGGAAGTTGTTGCGGGCAGTCCGACGTCATCTGCTGCCGGGCGACACGTTCCTCATCGGAACGGATCTGCGCAAGGCAGGGTCGATCTTGGTGCCTGCCTACGACGATGCCCAGGGCGTGACGGCCCGGTTCAACAAGAACGTGCTCGTGCGCATCAACCGCGACGTGGGCGCCATGTTCGATATCGATCGTTTCCAGCACGTGGCGCGCTGGAATCGCGCCGCCTCCCGCATCGAGCTTTATCTGGCCAGTGTGGGCGAGCAAAGCGTGTGGCTCGGAGGGACTGTGGGCGCCGAGATTCACTTCGCGCCAGGCCAGCGCATTCACACCGAGTCGAGCTACAAGTTCACACACGCGATGATCGCTCGCCTGCTCGTCGACGCCGGCTTTCGCTTGGAGCGAACCTGGAACGACGAGCGACGCTGGTTCGGCCTCCACCTCGCCCGCGTCCCCACCCCTGGCGGCGGGACACCTGAATCCCAACATGGGCAGCGGAATCTAAAGAGGGGCCTTCGATAGATGAAGCCGCGCTGATCAGAGTTCCTAATCAGAAACTGGGTATTGGGAGAGAGATCATGATTAGAGCAAGCTATGCACGTGAGTACAACGTAGTGGTTCTCGACTTCAAGGGGAATGTCGATGGCGCGCAAGCGAAGCAGGTGTATTCCGATCTTGAAAAGATCCTACCGGAAAAAGGATTCTCGCTGTTAGCCGACCTCACTTCTATTGATACAATGGAACCAGAAGTCGAAGAGGAGGTTAAGAAGGCGATGGGTCTCTTCAAGACGCACGGCCTGCGCGAAGTCATCCGGGTTATTGATCCTGATATGGAGATAGGATTTAACATCCTGTCTCGCCGTTACTACCCCAAGACGGTCAAAGTCTTGAACTTCCGCTCCAGAGAACAGGCGGAGGCCCACCTAAGGGATGATGGCCATTCGCAATCTACAACGGCAGCCCCGGGCTCAACCAATCAACTCATCGTGGAACGGTTTAGCGTAACCTCGTCCAAGCCATTCCAGGACGTCATCAAGAGGCTGGTGGCGGCTGTCGGCCACCCCGAAATGAGCTTGTTTTACAAGGAAGTTTCCTCGGCCAAAACAGACTCTGACGTGGAGAAGATCGTCACGACGGCGATCGGGCCGTCCGGGTTTATGGAGTTTATGCGTTTCGACCACGGCATGATCGTGGGTAAGGAACGAGGCGCAGGAGCGCCGCGCCTAGTGCGGTTTGTTGTCGGTAACCCGCTGGTCATGAAGCAGATGGTCGAGCACGTGCCCGATGCGGGATCGTATGCGCCGGTGACTATTCTCGTCGACGAACGACCGGACGGCGTGCATTTGTCCTACGACACCAAGGCCAGTTACTTGACTCCTTATGAAAGTCCGGAAGCGATGGAAGTGGCCAAGGACCTGGACTCCAAACTCAGGGCGCTGATTACCGCGGCCGCAGGATAGTTTGATGAAGGAGGGTGTGTGCAGTTCCGCTTCCCTGCGTTCTAGTAGTAGCAGTCACCTTCACTGGCGTTGAGGCAACTCGATTCGGGCATAAGACCACCCAAGGCAGTGTGGAGTTGATCCGATCCGCCGGACGGGTTGTTAAGCCTTATGCCGTAGCGGCAGCCCCGGTGCAAGAGTCAAAGGCTGCCGGCGTTGTGTAGCCGAGAAGAGAATGCGTTCGTCG
>Ga0265314_10000214_pt1 | contig 85787 bp, 47 predicted proteins | sample 4126metaG_FD_203106 | JGI IMG/M metagenome (GOLD analysis project Ga0265314, IMG submission 203106) | Rhizosphere microbial communities from Carex aquatilis grown in University of Washington, Seatle, WA, United States - 4-1-26 metaG | ecosystem: Host-associated > Plants > Roots > Rhizosphere >...
AGTAGGTCTGGGTCGTTCAACACGACTTGTATGGTCCCGTCCGAACATTCGTAGTACCAAAAAGCCCGCTGGTCCTGAGTCTGGATGCGAGAAGGCTCACCGAAGACGCTCCTGAATTTGGCGACCGTCACAATTGAACCGGTCGGGAAGCAGCTGGAGTACGTGTTCTTCCACTCTGTCCTGGACAACACTTCTTGTGAGGCAATCGTGCTCCTTTCACTGGCATGCTTCAGGATGATGGCTGCGGCCAAAGAATCCCCGAAGTCGTTAGTCTCATTGCGGCTTCGAGCCCAAGCGCCAGCCGATCTGCCGTCAGAGGACTGGTCATCCCAGTTGGTAGCCCCCCTTTGAAGCAGCAGCGCCACTAACTCTGGACTCCCTTCCTGATATGATGCGAACCATAACGCCGTTTGTCCCTGAGCATCCTGCACGTTAGGATTTGCGCCCTTTTCAAGGAGGAGTCTCGCAATCGAGACATCATGATTCTTCAGGGTCGCCAGCAGCGGCGTAAGACCCTCTGAGTTCGTTTGGTTGACATCGACGCCATTGCTGACCATGGATCGAACGGCGTCGCCGTCGCCCAAGTAAGCGGCGGCAACAAGGGGGTGCGGTTCGCGTTGAGAACTACGAAACTTTACCAGGCCCACAAGCAGCAGCGTGCATATTGAGCACAACGAGAAGAGCACTCGATTCCCCGCGCGCTTTGGTTTTCGCTCGGTCTGCCGGTCAGTCGCCAGCTCCTTCGTTGCCGGGAAGCCGAGCCCAGGGGGGTCAGTTGAACCCAGATCCCTACCTGGCGCGCTCGTGGTCGGAATCGATCTCGCTGTTCGATGACATTCATCGACGGATAGGGGCACCTGCTCCTTCAAGCCCACCAGCGTAGGTAGTCGGTCGCCAGGATCTGGCGCTTTGGGTGGAGTGGCGACAGGCGGCAGCTCCGGGGGAACACTCGGTTGTGTTTGCGTGGATCCGGCTGGAAGCGGGAGCCCGCAGTGGGGGCAGGATGCCGCGTGGGACGACACCAGATTACGACATTCTGGACAAAGCAAGAGAGCCATGGTTGTGATCTGTTTCGCGCAGACCAGCCACGGCCAAAAAGAAGGGGCGCGAACCTAACGCACCCCCGCTGAGGCACCTGGAAGCGCCTGAAGAGAAGCACGCCGGGCCGCGCCCGAGGGGGCGCGTGCTCAGGCGGTTCTCTTCGTGAAGGTTTCCAGGTTTCCAGCGAGACCGCAGCCGAAGCTACGCTAAATTGTTGAGGTTTGTTTACATGGGGCCGTTCATCGGTTCATCACACGTGACCATACCAGACCACCTGTCACCTAGCCAACGGTTTAACGGCGCGCCTGGGGGTGACGCGTCCGGGTGGGGCAAAACTGCGGTACCGGATCATCGCCATACACAGCTCGGCTTTTGAGGCCCAGAGCCAGCCGGATCGCGCGTTAAAGGGATTGGGGAGTATGATGGCAGCGTTCGTTGAAGGAGCACGCCGTTGCGGTGACCGCCCCAGCTGGTGGGCAAGAGCGTCTCAGCCAACCCCAAGCGCACCCCCTACGCGCCGCGTTCATCTCACCTGGTGCTTGCTTTGAGGACGGCCTTCGCTTCAGACGGTAGACCAGACCAGTGGTGCTGCACGGTAGGCGACAAGATTGCCGTACGCGGTCGACTTTGCGGCACCGCTTAGGCTGCGTGACGGTCGGGAGCCGCTCTCTAGCCAGGGGCAGGGTGGTCGCGACCCGCCCTGAGGGCAACCAGGCCCACGAAAAGGCATCCGCGCTGCGCTGGTCGTTCACCAGGGCAGGCAGACGACGGCGAAAGCGGCTGGTTCGACACCGGGTCGGCGGGCGCTGGTGTCTACAAACTCGCGCGATCTTCCGCCATTCATGCCCGGCTAATGGATCACGGAGTACATACTTGCCTGACGCGACGGTTCGGCTGGTGAAGTAGTCCTTTCACATGCCCCTTGATGCGCATCTCGCGGCCTCTATTTCGGCTTACGCGATCAGTTTTGTGAGCGGTGATGCCGAATATCAGACAGCTTCAGACAGAGGCATTTTCCGCTAAGTCATTCCCTCAGAAAGAACTCGTGAAAGGAGGTGCTTTTTGTCAATCATGCGGAATGATCAACTTCTCCTTCCGCCAGAGTGGCTTATTGAGAGGTGGACGTGACAGGTTCAACTCCCGCCGCCTCCACGCTTCGCCTCGCGGCTTCGCGTGGCAGCCCACCTCGTAACTAGAGCGTGGGTCGCTGCAAGAGGTAAGGGATATTGTGGCGAAGCGTGCCCTGCGTAGTTGAGCGGAGCGAAACGAAGCACGGGCAGGTAAGAAGCTCGGATTGGAAGCGAGAGGATTGGATGTAATGTTTTACGTGTACATCATCCGCAGTGAAAGCCGGCGAGAGCAAACGTACGTGGGGTTCACTCACGACCTCAAACAGCGCCTCTTCGTTCACAACCAGGGCGGCAGCCCCCACACCGCCAAGTTCATTCCGTGGCAGATCGAGTTTGATTGCGCCTTCAAGCGTGAGGACAAGGCCATGGCCTTCGAGCACTATTTGAAATCCCATTCAGGCCAAGCCTTCGCCAAAAAACGACTGCACTGCTTTGACATCCCGCGGTCGCCCGAATAATCCCTTCACCGGTTGCGCTCCAAAACCGCAAGGCCGGGATCAGACTGCGCGCCCCGGCTTCGCCGGAGCGCGGCTCTAAGAGCCGCAGCAACGTCGGAACCTCGATACGTCTCACTTTACTCCGCGTGCGTCTGGACCACCCCAACCGCTGCGAGTCACAGACTCGCGCCCCGTTTTTGACGGACCGCGGCTCTGAGAGCCGCAGCAACCCGGCAGTTCGGGACGGGTTGAACCTTCTCAGTAGGCTCATTGGACTCCGGTCGTCTCGGGCCTCGTGGTGTTGCTGCCACGACGGGCGGGGATGGCCCAGACGCCCTCGGAGCGCGACTCTGTGAGTCGCAGCAACGCCGGAGCCTCAAGACGGCTCGCCTCACTCCCCACGCACCTCGACCACCCCATCCGTTGCGAGTCACCGGCTCGCGCCCCGGCGTGAACGGAGCCCGGCTCTGAGCCACAGCGTTCTCGCGGGCAACAAGGTTACACCCTTGTTTGTTGGTTCACCCTGGCAAACGCGCCGAGGGTCCGCCTATCCTTTCCCCGTGTTTCCATTTCAGCGAGTCGCATGGCTGAGGCCACGCGCCGGGACGCAGACGCGAATCCTTGGTTTGAGCCTGCTCGTATTCTTGCGCTTTGCCTGGGCTGCAGACCCATCCAATCAGGCGTGGCCGCGGTTTCGTGGGCCGGGCGGATCGGGGGTCAACCCCGAGAGCGAGATGCCGGTGCATTTTGGTCCGAGCTCCAATGTGGTTTGGCGGACCGAGCTGCCGGGTGGTAACTCGTCACTTTGCGTTTGGGGGAACAGGATTTTTCTAACGGCTCAGACTCCGGAGGGTGTGGAGACCGTTTGCGTCGATCGCCTTACGGGCAAGGTCCTCTGGCGACGAAGCCTCGCCACGGCCAGCAGCGAACGGGGCGCCGGGGGGAATCTTGCGTCTTCAACCCCGGTCACCGAGGGGAAGAGGGTCTACGTTTATTTCGGTTGCGTGGGTCTGATCGCCTACACCTTTGAAGGGCAGGAGATCTGGCGCAAACCCTTGCCCAACCCGGTGACCCAACATGGGGTCGGGACTTCGCCGGTCCTCGCCGGCAATCGTCTCTTGCTAAATGTAGATCAGGATTCTGGTTCCTATCTGCTGCTGGTGAAGAGCCAGAGCGGTGAAACTATCTGGAAGACCGACCGGCCTGGGTTTCGACGCGGGTTTGGCACGCCAGCGCTTTGGCCGCCGGACCGGCCGTCTCTCGCAATCGTCGCGGGAACGCTCCGGGCAGTGGGATACGATTTGAAAAAGGGCTCAGAAGTATGGAGCCAGGGCGGATTGCCCAATGAGTTGGTGGCCTCGCCAGTGGTCGGGGAGGAGCTGATTTTTGTCGGGGGCTGGACGCCGGGCGCGGGCGTGAGCACGTTGCCGACATTCGATTCTTTGCTAGAGGCCGGCGACCGGGACAAGGATGGACGGCTCTCTCGCGACGAAGCCCCTCCGGGACCAGCACGACAGCACTTCCTTTACATCGATGCCAACAAGGATGGCTTCGTCACGCGCGAAGAGTGGGAATCGCTGGCGTCGATCTTTCGCCAGTCGGAGAATGCCCTGCTGGCGCTGCGGCCGTCGGCCGGCGGGCGTGAGGTCAAAGTCCAGTGGAAATATACGCACGGTCTGCCCTACGTGCCGACTCCGCTCTGTTATCGGGGTCGCGTCTACTTGGTAAAGAATGGAGGTTTGGTGACTTGCCTGGCAGCGGACAGCGGTAAGGAACTTTACCGGGAAGAGCGGGTGGGCGCCTTGGGTGATTATTATGCTTCGCCGATTGCGGCTAATGGGAAGGTGTGCCTTGTCTCTCAACCCGGAGTGGTAGTGATTCTACGGGCGGGTGATATGCTTGACGTAATCGCCCGGAACAACTTGGAGGAACCGATCACCGCAACTCCCTCCGTTTTGGACGCCAAACTGTATGTTCGGACGAAAGGCCATCTCTACGCGTTTGGGGAAGGGGGCCACTAGGAACTGGGGACTTGTCTGTCCTGCCACGCTCGACACCTCGCTTGGCAACCCTTATGGTCGGGCCAATGTCGCTGGTCACCCAACCGTTGGTAATCGCCGGACGAACGTTCCGTTCGCGGCTGATCCTGGGCACGGGCAAGTTTTCGTCTCCCGAGGCGATGCGCGATGCGCTCTCGGCCAGCGGGGCGGAGATCGTGACCGTGGCGCTGCGACGCGCCGATCTGAGCGGGCAGAAGGATCCATTCGCGAACATCCTTGAGTTCATCGATTCCTCCCGTTATCTGCTGCTTCCCAACACTAGCGGGGCGATGAACGCGGGCGAAGCGGTGCGGTTGGCACGATTGGCCGCCGCCGCTGGCTTGCCAAAATGGATCAAGCTCGAGATCCATCCCGACCCGCGCTACCTCTTGCCCGACGCCATTGAGACTTTTGCCGCCACCGAGATCCTGGTGAAGGAAGGATTCACGGTGTTGCCATACATCAATGCCGATCCCGTCCTCGCGAAGCGCCTGCAGGAAGCCGGGGCGGCCACGGTGATGCCACTGGGCTCCCCAATTGGGTCCAACCGCGGCATCCAAACTCGGGACCAATTGCGGATCATCATCGAGCAGGCCACCGTGCCTGTGGTGGTGGATGCCGGCCTGGGAGCACCCAGCCATGCGGCGGAGGCGCTTGAAATGGGAGCCGATGCGGTGTTGGTGAACACTGCCATCGCCGTGGCCTCGGACCCTTGCCGAATGGCGATCGCTTTTCAAATGGCAGTCGAGGCCGGTCGCATGGCCTTCGAGACCGGCTTAGCGGCCGAGTTAGAAACGGCCAGTCCCACGAGCCCGCTTACCGCGTTTCTGGAGTAGCCGATAAACCCAGTGCAAACCTTCCCTTCCAGCCGTCTCGCTCGGCTCCTAACTCAAGCCCGTCAAATCCGGATTCTGGTTTTGGGCGACGTCATGCTCGACCAGTTCATCTGGGGTGAAGTTAACCGAATCTCCCCGGAGGCGCCTGTGCCGGTAGTGCAGTTTCAGCGAGAGAATTCCATGCCCGGTGGCGCCGCGAACGTTGCCCGTAATCTGACCGCGTTAGGTGTGCAAACCGAGCTTTTCACAGTCATCGGGCGAGATGATGCGGGGCGCAACCTGCGGCGGCAATTGGAGGGGAACCAGGTCTGCTGCGACCACTTGCTGGTCAGCGGGCGGCGCCCCACGAGCATCAAGACCAGGATCATCGCTCATCAACAACAAGTCGTGCGTGTGGATCGAGAGTCGCTCGAACCCCTGGACGCGCGAAGCGGCGCTGCCCTCTTAAACGCAGTCGAGTCGCGGTTGCCGGGGGCGGCAGCGCTGGTGGTGGGGGATTATGGCAAGGGGATCGTAACCCAGTGGCTCTTGGACAAGATCAAAGCGCTTTGCCGCCAGCACGGTGTTTGGCTCAGCCTCGATCCCAAACCGGCTCATCGACTGGATCTGAGCGGTTTGTCGCTGATCACGCCCAATCGGAAAGAGGCGTTTGAGTTGGCCGACGTGGTGGATAACACCCGCGCCCATCCGCTGGCCGACCGCAACTTGTTGCTGGTTGGGGACCGTCTTCTGGAGCGTCTTGCTCCCGCATTGCTCCTGATCACCCTGGGGGAACAGGGGATGCTGTTATGTCGAAAGAACCATCCGCCCTTCCACATACCGACGGTGGCCCGAGAGGTGTTCGATGTTTCCGGCGCCGGAGACACTGTGATTGCCACGTTCACGCTGGCGGTTGGCGCTGGCGGCTCTCCCATCGAGGCTGCGGTTCTGTCTAATCATGCCGGCGGAGTAGTGGTTGGGAAAGTAGGCACGGCAACCGTCAGCCCTGGCGAGTTGGTGGCGAGCTTCCGCCGTGCGCGCTAGGCCTGGTGCACCGAGCGGCATGGAGACGTCCCCCGGCAGCAGACCAAGCAAGGCGGCGGTATTTCTTGACCGCGACGGAGTGCTCATCGAGGACCGTAATTACGTGCACCGAGTCGAGGATGTTAAGATCATTCCCGGTGGCCCCGCCGCCCTGAAGCGTCTGACTCAGCAGGGTTTCATGCTTTTCATCGTGACCAACCAATCGGGCATCGGACGCGGGTATTACACACTGGAGGATATGCATCGGGTCAACGCGTTCATCGAGGCGGAATACGCCCATGCAGGAGTCCGGTGGCATCGCCTTTATTTTGCGCCGGAGGCACCGGATGCACCCAGTCGTGGCCGTAAGCCATCCCCCCAGTTCATTTTCGACGCGCGTGACGAGTTTGGCGTGGACCTAGCCCGCAGCTTTATGGTCGGCGACAAAATCAGCGACCTGGAGTGTGGTTGGAACGCCGGGGTCGAACGTGCCTTGTTGGTCCGAACCGGCTACGGTTCCAAAACAGAAAAGCGCTATGCTGACCGGATGAGTCAGGCAGTAATCGTCGATGATCTCCCCGCGGCGGCGGATTGGATCATTCAGCGAGTTCGATCCCGACCGGACAATGATCCGAACCGTGGACATCCGGGCGGATGAATGCCCGAGTGAGACGGCCACGGAGCACGGGTGAGAGAAGGAAGTAATCGATCCGCCAACCGATGTTTCTGGTTCGCGCGCCGGCCATGATGCTCCACCAAGTGTAATGGCCGCCGCCTTTCTCGAACTCGCGGAACGAGTCAATGAAACCGGCTTTGACGAAAGAGGTGAACCCGGTGCGCTCCTCGATGGTAAATCCGTGGTTGCGGACGTTGGCTTTAGGACGCGCCAGATCGATTTCAGTATGGGCCACGTTCAAGTCGCCGCAGAAGATGACCGGCTTGGTCTTCTCGAGTTTGCGGAGGTAACGCAAAAACGCCCGGTCCCACTTCTGGCGGTAGGCTAATCGGGTGAGCTCTCGTTGCGAGTTGGGAACGTAGACATTCACCAGGTAGAAGTCCTTGAACTCAGCAGTGAGCACCCGGCCTTCTTGGTCATGTTGAGCGGCGCCAATCCCGCAAGATACGCTCAATGGAGGGATTTTCGTGAGAATTGCGGTGCCTGCATAACCCTTCTTCTTGGCAACGTTCCAATAAAGAACGTAGGGCTTGGGCCATGACTGCTCGAGATCGTCGGGACACGCTTTGGTCTCCTGGATGCAGAGCGCATCGGGCGATTCCTGCTTCAGGTAATCCAGGAGAAAGCCTTTGCGCAGAACAGCTCGAAGGCCGTTGACGTTCCAGGAAACGAGTTTCACTCGCGAAGAGGGAGGCAGTCGGCGTGCTAGAATTCGCCGGCCGCGAAGGAAAGTGACTCTTCCATCCAGTCGTCCATCCGGAGTACCGTCGCCCTTTGTTTGAAGGCCATGCGCTGCGCATTACGCTGCGCCAAAGCAAATCCGGCTCTCGCGAGCGTGAGCGATCCAGGCAGACCCCCTTTGAGCGCCCCATCGACTCGGCGGTGGATGATCTTGGGGAGATGGCGCCGGAGCAATTCGTCCTCGACGCTCACAAAGGCCTGGGCCACGCCCGGGTCGCCCTGGCGCGCGCACCGGCCAAAAAGTTGGCGATCGACGCGCCCGGATTCATGCCGCTCGGTCGCGAGCACGCGCAAGCCTCCTAGGGCGACAACACCGCGGCCCAGTTTGATATCCGTTCCGCGGCCGGCCATGTTGGTGGCGATCGTGATGCCACCGGCCTCGCCGGCCAGTGTCACTACCGCGGCTTCATCCTGATGACGCACTGCGTTGAGGATCTTGGTGGTGATTCCTTTCGCCGCCAGGGATTGTCCCAAGCGTTCACTGGCGGCTACGCTGCGCGTGCCGACCAGAAGCGGCTGGCCGGTTTCATGGACCCGCTCAATTTCTGCCACCACAGCGTCCCATTTGCCACTTTCGGTCGCGAAGATACGGTCTTCGAGTTGCTTGCGAACGCATGGCCGATTTGGCGGGATGCTCACCACCGGTAATTGGTAAATAGTCCACAGTTCGCCGGCGGCTTCGCGGGCGGTTCCCGTCATTCCTGAGATCTTGTAGTAAAAGCGGAAGAATCGTTGAAAGCTCAATCGGGCGATCGTCTCGGTTGGATCGGTAACCGGAATGCCTTCCTTGGCTTCGATCGCCTGGTGCATGCCCTGGCGCCAGGTGCGCATTGGCATGCGCCGTCCGGTAAACTCGTCCACGATCATCAGCTTGTCGCTCTCAACGACATACTGTTTGTCGCGCCGATAAAACTCCCGCGCCACGAGCGCCTGTTTCACCAGCTCCGAGCGCCTGAGCGGACCGCGCCAGATTCCGGGCAAATTGGCGCACAGCTCGTCGATTTTTCGTTGGCCACCGTCGGTCAGCTCAATCTCGCGGTAGCGAATATTGATGCCGTAGTCGGGCCCTGCGTCCAAGCCCGAGGCGATGCCCTGCGCCAATCCTACCACCTCGCGCAGCGCCTCGTTTTTTCGAGGGGTCGAGATGATCAGAGGAGTGACGGCTTCATCGATCAGGACGCTGTCCGCCTCATCCACGATGGCGGTGTGCAGGCCGCGCAGGACCAGACCGTCGGGCCGCGCGCCTTTGCCCGCAATCAGCCGGCGGATGAGGCGCCGCGTGGGATCGCGCATGGCACCGAGTTGAAGGCTGTCCCTGAGAAAATCGGCCACCACCTCTTTGCTGGTCGTGTAGGTGATGTCGCAATCGTAACCGTGGCGCCGCTTCTCTGCCGGCATTTCACCCGTGACGAATCCGACACGAACGCCACAGAAATGGTAGAGTGGGCGCAGCCACTCGGCGTCGCGTTGCACCAAGTAGTCGTTTACCGTGATGATATGACAGGGGTGATGGCTCCAACCGGCCAGCACCGCCGCCAGTCCCGCAGTGAGCGTTTTGCCCTCTCCAGTTCCCATTTCCGCCAGGTAGCCACGGTGAAGGGCGAGCGCGCCGGTCAATTGTACGACGAAGGGCCGTAGCCCCAGGGTTCGGTCGGCTGCCTCGCGGATTGCGGCCATGGCCGGGTTGAGGACTGGTTCAACCGCGCGTCCGCCGCGGCGAAATACTGCTCGATAGTCGAGCAGACGCCGCGCCAGCTCGCCGTTGGCCATCGTCTTGTACTCCCCAGCAAGGAGATCGATCTGCTCGGCCTGGCGGGTCAGGGTGCCCAGGAGCGAGGACCGGCGGCGCCACCGGCCAATGCCACCGTGTACGGCGGCATCAATTCCCTTAAGCAGCGGCTCGGGTTGCTTGAACCAGACGCGGGAGTACTCTTCCGAGGGCAGGTTCATGGCTAACCGTTAGAGCTGGTACCGCTTCTGCATGAGCTGCCGGAGCCGTTTGATCCAGCGCGGAAGAAGGGGTTCCGGCGCGAGGTCGAAGCGAACTTCGCCGGCGCGGCCATGGAGTTCAGTGGCGCCCCGGTTGTCCTTCACATCACTCCAGACTTCGAAAAAGGGCTCCGCTGCTCGGCGTCCCTCGCGATCCTCTGGGGCTAAAGCGACCTTGCCACCGCCAGCCCACCCAAGGGCAGGGGACGGAAGGTTCCGGCGCTCGGCAGGGATTATCTGGATGTTCCCCACGGGTACCATCGTGCCAGCTTCACCATGAAGCCGGACCTGGGCGGCCGCAAAGGAGCCTTGGGCGAACAGTCGGTCTGCATCCTCCTGGCCGACCGTGGCGATGAACTGGAATCCGGCGGGCGATACGATGAGGCCCAGGTCATCGCCTCGGGGCAACCAGCGATGGACGAATTCCTGCCCTTGCGGGGAGACCCAAATCCCGTCCTGCCTGGCGCGCACAATCAATGACGCTTGATCTCGCTCCAACCGCTGGATGGTGAGGGTGGCGGACTCCAGTCGGCTGGTGAGCGGAGCAACATTGGCGCTCTGCTCCTTCATTGCCTGCCGAATGCGAGCTTCGATCTCCGCTCGACTGGCTAGGGCCGAGGCGAGGTTCAGGGCCAGTTCTGGGTTGCTTAAGCGCGCGATTGGCTGGCCGTTGGTGACCGTTCCTCCGGGTTTGGTGAGCAATTCCTCCACGTAGCCTGTGATCTCGTTGTGGACTTCTGTCCATTGACGGCTCTTAAGCACGCCCGGGGCGCGGAAATGGCTGGGAAAGCGTACTACCTGGAGCAGCACCAGGGCGACAGCCGCCAAGCAGATCGTCACCGTCACTGCGCGCACACGGCACCGGTCGAGCCTTGGACTTCCGGCGAGATAACGGATCAAACCGATGGTGGGCACAGCAATCCAGGCCACCAAACAGGCGACTGCCATCAGGATTCCAAGCAACATGAAACGGTCCGCCACGAGGAGGAGAATGCCGCCAAAAACCACCACCCGATACAAACCGCTGCAGACTCCAAAGACCGTCAGCCAGACGGCCTCCTTGTGAGTGAGCGCCGGTGCCTCGGCTTTCCGCACTCCATAGAGGTAACGTTCGGCCCAAAACCGCAACTGCAGCATCGCTCGCTGGTTTAGATTCGGGATCTCGATGAGGTCCGACAGAATGTAATATCCGTCGAAGCGCATCAGGGGGTTGAGATTGAAAACCAGGGTCGAAACCGAGGCCACGAAGATGATGTTGTAGGCAAGGCTGTGCACTAGGCCTGGCGCCGTCTGATGCCAGACGAGCATGGCGACGGCGGCAACGAACAACTCGACGATCATTCCCGCGGCCCCGACCAAAACGCGCTGGTAACGGTGCCTGAATCCCCAGCTCGAAGTCGCATCCACATAGGGCATGGGAGTGAAGATCATGAACATGATGCCCATCACGTGCACTTCGCCTCCATACCGGCGACAGAAGAACGCATGGCCGAATTCGTGCAGCGTTTTGACCATGACCATGCCGAGATAAAGAAGCGGCAGGTTGCTGGGCGCCAACACACCTTGGCTTTGCTCGCGCAATTCAGGGAAATTGTCCGCCGCCATCTTCAGACCAAAGCAGATCATCGCCAGCCAAAGCAGTCCTCCCACAGGATTCAGGATCAACCGAGCGACTGGCATGGCGCGTACCAGGAATGAATCTGGATCCAGGAGCGGCAGCCGAATGAACATCACGTTCAACCAGCGGGCGCGAGTCTCCCGCTGCCGCGTCTTCTCATAGCGCTTGAACAATTGCGCCGTGTCAGACGCCAATCCGTATTGGAGCAAGCCGGCTTGATAAAGTTGGGCTAGTAGCTGAATCACCGCTTCCTGCCCGGGAGCCTCATCGGGGAAGCGGTCCAGGCATTCCTTCCATACCTCCTCGACGGTGCGTTCGGGCCGCAGGCGGGCAACGAACTCGTAGGCGGCGGGGCGGAGCCGGAAGAACTGGTTGCTCAGGGCGTTTTCCAGGACGATCCAGCGCTGTCCGCGGAAGTTCTGGCGGCGCGCACGCACCGAGGGCCGAAGGCAAATACGCTGGCCCGCGACGCGGAACCACGACTCACTAAATGTTGCGGGAGCGTCGGCCATGTCTTACCACCAGAGCAGGAGGCGGAGGAAGTCAACCGTCCGATGAGTGAGCACCCACCACAGAGGCCGGTGTTCGATTGAAATCTTGCATACGCCGCTCATGCCTGGCCGCCACCAGGGCTGCACGGGTCCGTCAAGCGCACAGCGGACTTGGAAAACATTCTTCTTATCCTTAGCCACGGCCGCCGGCTCGAGCCGGGTGATGTGCATGGGGAATTTCAACTTGGGCTGGGCGACGAAAGCAATTTCGCCTTTCGACTTCCCGATGATCTCGTGGATGTCACGTTCCTGGACCTCCGCCTCAACATACAGATTGTCGATACGCGCCACTTTGAAAAGAGCGTCACCTTGTTTGACCGGAGCGCCAACTCGTTGGCGCAGGTCGCCTTCGACGACCACGCCGGCAAAGGGCGATTTGAGCAAGGCCTGTCCAAGGCGATAATGAACCATGTCCAACTTGGCTTTGGCCTGGTCGGCCAAGGCGAGGGCGATGCGCATCTCGGCGGAAGAATCCTTGGCCCTGGCTTTCTCGGCCTCTCGCAGGTATCGATTCTGATCGGCGATGGCCCCAGCTTCCTCCAGTTGGAGGTCATCGGTATTCAGTTTGAGGAGTGGCCCGCCAGGGGGCAAAGTGTCACCGGGTCGTACCTCAACGCTCTTGATGTAGCCATCGAAGGGAGCAGTGAGATAGGAGACCTCGTCGCTGCGCAGGATGAACGATCCTTCCACCCGATAGGGGAAAATCGGCAGCACCAGTACAACGAGGGCAGCCGCACCGAGCACCGCCAGGACCTTCGCCCAAGTGTGCTCCGGCCCCAACACTTTCGCCAATTGCTCCTTGAGGGTGTGGGCCCAACGGGCTCCAAACCACCGGTCGATCTTCTGGAGATCCGCAACCCTGCGAGCAACTTGGTCGCAGGTGAGCCGGACCTGCTCCACCTCGAGCTGGGTAAACGGTTTTGCCTGCCGTTCGCAAAGCACTACCGCGACTGCTTTGTCCTCTACTCGGATGGGGACAGACAGAACATTTCCCGATTTTTGCTCTTGGGCGAAGGCGGTTGTGTCCTTGGTGATGAACTGGAAGTTCTCGGGCGCGGGTACGATCAGTTCCGCATTTTGGTCAAGACACTCTTCCATCGCCACTTCAAGCGCCTTGACCGTGGCCATGTTGCGGTTGAAGCGTTCGGTGCGGCTGATGGTTTTCAGGCGGACATAACCCTGCTGCAGCCAGCCGAGGCTGACCCTCTCGCATTGGAACCGGGTGGCCAAGGCATTGCAGAGGGCGAGAGAGCTGGCCAGGAACCGGGTTTCCTTGTTGACCAGCACTAGCACATCCATGACTGCTCCGAGGGTTTCGACCTCGTGACGTGATTGCTGGGCAGATTGATTGGTTTGATAGGCAGCGGGCAAGTCGCTAACCAAGTTTAGGCGAAGCAGGGACTCTTCGGCTTGGTCATCGGAGAGGCCATGCATCAGGAACAGCGCCGCGCAGCCGGCGTTCGAGCCGAGCAAAGGCAGAGAGATTCCCAGCACCAGCGCTCGTCCTGAGGGGCTGGACTCGAGCACTCGATTGAGTCGGCCCGATTTGAGCGTCTCTTCGGCGAGTTCGGCCAAAGCGTTGGTGAACAACATCGTGGCGCGATCGGCGTGACCGTTGCCGCTCCAATCACTGAGCTTGCGCAACTGTGGCGGCTGACTTGTGTCACGGTGGATTAGCACGCCGCGGCTGGCGCCAATGAGCCTGCCGGAGGCGGATAGAAAGCTTGGCCAGAACTCAGTGGGCGGGCCTGCGAAACGGCGCAATCGCGCCAATTCCGTTAGCGCTGCCTCGGTTTCGGACGTGCTCGAAGTATTACTTGCCATCGGGATTCTCCGGAAGTAGCAAGCGGCCCGCAACCCCCGGGCGGACTTTGCCTTCTCGGTTCTCAAACACCACTTTTACTTTCATCAGGCCGCTGGCTGGATCGGCCACCGGCGACACAAAATAGATTGACCCGGTGACGGGGAGGGTTGTGAGTCCGGATTCAACCTCCAGCTTTGCAGGATCGCCGGTTTTCAGATAATGGCCGGCGCGCGCTTCGACATTCGCAACAAAGTAGCAGCGGGAGGTGTCAACCACGCGGACCAACGGTTGCTGCGCTTGGCAGCCTTCTCCTACCTTCAGGAAATACTCGGCGATCACGCCATCGAACGGTGCCACGATCTGGCGGCGATGAAGCTGTTCGACGGCGAAATCCTGCTCTGCGGCGGACACTTCAAATTCCGCCTGTTTTTTCTCCAACTCTTCACGGCTGATCGAAATGTTGCTCTTTTCGGCAAGGGCCTTGGCCCGATCCATTTCTGCCCGAGCGTGGTCTCGAATCAGGCGTTTGCGAACCACTTCGATCTCCTCAAGCCGTTTGTCCAACTCGACGACGATCTCGCCTTGTTTGACCCGGGAACCCTCTTGGAACGGGCGGGCTCCGATGATTCCGATGACGGGGGAGCTCAGAACGGAATCGTTGATGGCCTCGGTGATGCCGCTGACCCAGACGGGTTCGGCGGCGAGGCAGGTCGTTGCGGCCAAAGCCAAGAGCAGCGGGGCGATGAGGGCCGCGCTGCGCGGCTGGGCTAGGTGAGAACAGCGAGGCTGCATGAACAAGTGTATAGTTGGTGTATGGTTGATCTCAATACTGGGCGTTACTGCTGACAGCCTTGAGTCCGGGAAGCATTCGCGATCCAGAGATTATGAGGTCCTCGGCTTGCCACGCTAGTTCTGGTCCCGTGGGGGTTCCAGTTGTTTGAGCGCGCGCCGTTTGTAGGCTTCGAGTTGGTCGGCCGTCACATGCTGGGCCTTGAGCATCGCCAGGGTCTTCTCGCGCAGAGCGGTCTTGTCGACTTCCATTTTGCGAGACTCCAGGATTGCCCCTCGCACCAGCTCCAACTCTAGCACTGCCCGCCGATATTGGACTAAGTCCTCCACCAGGGCGGTTTTGGCTTCAGCGAGCTTCTCTTCGGTTTCCAGCACGTAGCGGCTCTCGATGGCCCCAACGTCCAGCTGGGTGAGTTGTGCCTGCAACAGCTTCTGATGGAAATCCACGACTGACTGATGGTTCAACTGGTTCTCTTGGTAAGTGCGGACCTTGGACAAAGCGCTGGCCAGGGCGCTGGCGATCTGGACCTCGGCATCGCGGATCGCCAGAGCTGAACGGCTGAGCCCGAGGCGGGCTGCGGCGAGTTCATTGCGCTCCTTGATCCCGCCCAGGAGCGGGATGGTCAGTTCCACCCCGATGGTCCAGGTTGGGTTCTGGTGGCTGTCGACTTCACCCCAGGATTTGGGGAGGCTACCGCCCAACCCGTTGAATCCATAGCTGCCTTTGGCATCAACCTGGGGGAGGCGTTGGTTGCGAGCGTATTTCAGTCGGACCTCGTCCTGCGACAGTTGGTACTGGCGCATCAAATAATCTGGATTGCCTCGAAACGCATCCTGAGTGCCTTTGTATTGATCCAGGACGACCGGCGTCATCGCCGGGGTGTCCACCGCCACAAGGGTTTGGTTGGTTGCTACCATGGACATGGAGAAGAACGCCGTGAGGCGAGCCACTCCCTCCAGCGACTTGTAGTGCGCTTCGGTTTGCCGAGCCTTCCTTAACGACACGCCCGCCTCGGCCTGGAGCACGTCGACATCCGAACCTTTCCCGACCTCCTTGCGAGCGTGGCTGTCGCCCAGGATCTTGTTAGCCGTGGCAACGGAATCAGCGCTGATCTTCTCCTGCTCCTGCATGAGGTAGAGGTCCCAATAGCTGGACTCGGCCTGCGATACCACCAGCATGAGTTGCTTCCGGTATTCCTGAAAGGCCACGTCGGAAGCGAGTGCCGCAATGCGGATTCGGGCCATACTCGCGGTGGTGCCGAAATTCTTCAGAAGGGGCTGGGTGATCGTCGTGCCCACGAACGTCTCATACTCATGGCCGCTGTGCTGCAGGTTGTTCTGGAGATCTCGGAGGGTGTACCCGACGTGAAATTTGGTTCCCAAGGGAGTGAGGGTATCGATCCCGGCGGTGTAGATGGTGTTCCGCTCAAAAAGGATGGGGACCGCCTGAAACCCGAGTGAGGCGAGCTCCTGAACGTCGTTTGGGCGTTGGCTATCATCCCGCTCGAAAGCTCCCACCAACTGGGGCTCGAAGACCCCATACTCTGATTTTGCCGTCTTTCCGCTGATTTCGGCCTCCAGCGCCCGTACCTGCACGCTTTCGTTCGCCGCCACCACACGCTGAAGGAGCTCCTCCCGGGTGAGTCCTTCGCTTTGCTGGGCCTGGAGGGATCCGCCGTCTGCGCAGCTCACGCAAGCGAGCACGACCGCTGAGCCAAGGACGCGCACCCCCCGTGCGCCTTTCAAAACTGAATTAATCTTCATGAACATTCGCCAACAAACCACACCGCAATCCGTTCCGACCACCCACCGCTCGGCATGTGCATACGGGCGCCACACAGCCTTCCCGCTTCCTGTTCCGACCCGCTGCTCCGAGGTGGCATTCCTGGTCCGGTCGATCTGCGCTGTCCTTCCCAAACAGTCGATCGCCGCGTGAATTGCCGCCTGAATCCAACCGGTAGAACAAGAAAGCGGACCATACCCGAAACGGGACCGAGTGTAAATACCGTTTGTGTTCTCCATTGAAATTTCTGCCCGACGTCTTCCACTTGCTACGACACCCCCCGCTGGTAGAGAAGAAACTTTGCATTGCTCCCACCTCCAGGCGCCCCCCCGACGCCAGGGTTTGCTGCGAGATTGCACGGTTTTTCCTCCATCACTTGTCTAATAGCATTGTCACCGTGAGATTCGATATGAAAATGTGACACTGCTGTGATACTTAAAAGTAACTCAGGGCCTGATTCTATGCTCTTTAGCTCTATGTATGTGGAGACCGGTCGAGGGTTACCTGGGGTTATCACCCCATAGCTATCATTCTAAGACTTCTTGTAGTCTCCGCCCACGCTAGCGAAGGTGCCCTTGTTGCATGAGTCGTATTTGATGTCTTTCGGCCCAATCAAGATCGTGTGAGCATCGCTCGGAAAAGCAACCAGTTTGAGATCGAGGCCTTAGAGCCAAGGATTCTGCTTTCTGGCGGCGCTCCTGCGGCTCTTCTGCTCGCGAGTGGATCGATCCAAGCCCAGCCGGCGGTAGAAGTTCAGTTTAACACCGGGCAGCCTGAGACAGGCGGAGGAGCGTCGGACCTTTTCGCCGGCGTCCCGCACGAGGCGCTCTCCACGCCGCATGCTTCGACGGATTCCAACACGAAGGACCCCGCCTCGAGTACCTCTTCGGCCAAGAGCTCGGCTGCTCCCGCCAGTGGATCAAGCCAGGTGGCCACGAATTCTCCAGCTCCCGCCCCGGCTGTTTCGCTCACCCCCACGATCTCAACGAACGGCGAGGGCGATCAAGCGGGCACGACGATCCAGTTGGGCCATGATCCAGCGCAGAGTTTTGATTTTTCGGGCCCGGTGGTGCTAGGCCTCCATGACGCGCTGAAGGGCAGCGGGACGATCAACACTGGGGTTACGAATGACGGATTGCTCAGTCCCGGGAACTCCCCTGGGATCGTCAATGTGCCGACGTTTACCCAAGCTCCGGATGGCAAGACTGTTATCGAGATCGGCGGGACCGCCGGGCCGGGGGTTAACCCCAATGGCTGGGATCAAATCAACGTGAGTGGATCTGCCTCGTTGGACGGGACCTTGGAGGTGGACCTGTTCAACGGGTTCGTGCCAACCGCGGGGCAGACCTTCGTCGTGATGACATGGGGCTCTCGATCGGGGCAATTTGCGAATTGGCTCGGCACGGCAGGGGTTCCTGGGCATCCCGAGTTGGCCATTAAGCCAGTCTATAATGCGAGCAATCTTACATTGCAGGTTATTCAGACCCCCGTGGTGGTCCCGGGCGCACAATCGATCATTGACGGCGGTCTGAGCGCTCTCTCGCAAGTGGGCACCTTGTTGGATTCGGTTGGGGCCTTCGCCCAAAACATTCCATTGATCGGCGACAATCTAGGGAACCTGATCCATTCGGGCCAAGCCCTGACCAACGTCCTCCAGACCCAAATCCACAACCTCTGGGCCAGCACGCCCAAGGAATCGACCATCACCGCCGCGATCCAAGCTTGGAACGGAACCACGGTGGGCGGGTTCACCATCAAGGTGGACGGAGTATTGGGGCACTACGGCAGCGTAGGTACAGATCCTTTCTCTTGGGACGTGAACCTGGAGCTCACGCCTGCGGTGGTGAATCGGACGCTCCAGAATGTCGCTGGGGCCGTTCTCGGCTCGACGTTCTCGTCCCCGCCTTCCGTCCAAGTCTCCAGCAAGCTCCAGGTTAATTTCGCCTTCGGCGACGATAGCGGCTTTTTCGTTCAGATTAATAGCTTCACCGCCTCGGCGTCGGTTTCCGTCTCTGGCTTGTCCGGATTCCCGTTCCATCTTGCGCCTCCTGGTGGTCCGATCTCGATGAACGTCACCAGCGGTTCGGTTAATCTGGCCGCCTCGATTACGGCGACTCCCGATGCCGGTGTGCTGACGGGCGGCAGGATCACCGGTTCAACTCTAACGACGATCGCTAGCAGCGCCACGCATGTTTCCGACGCGTTCAACCTGGCTAAGACTGGTACTCTGGATGCCGCTTTTACTTTGGCGGGGAGCCTTAGCGGCTTTGGGACGACATTCAGTGGAACGACCTCGGTGCTTGTGCACTCGAGCGATCTCTTCAGCGGCGCGAGTCCGGATCTGACGGTCTCCGTGAACGGATCGCTCAGCGTCTTGAACCAAACGTTGGCGGGCACGTTCGTTTTCACCAAAACTCCGACTGAGACCCTGCTTGAAGCCACGAACCTTAGCTTGGACATCAACCTTGGGGCCGGCGGCGGGGCGAAGAGGGTGCTACACGCCCAGAACGGCACCGCTGAGTTCGTGCTCTTGGGCAGTGATCTGGCGGGAACGGCTTCGCTGACGATCACTCAGGGGCCGAACATCCCGGGGCTGAGCATCACTGGATCGACTCTTTCGCTTGCCTTTAACACCTCCAGCGGGGCGGTTGCGACTATCGGTGGCAACACGGTGAATTTGTCGGCGGGGCCCTATTATCGAATTTCCGGCCACGCGGTGATTGGCCTTACCACGCCGCAAGCATCGCTCCAAGCGGACTTCGTCTTTGAGCCCAAGAACACCGATTCAAATCCAGCCAACGGGGATGAGGAAGTCGACGTTGCAGTCTCGAACCTCTCGCTCTCGTTCGACAACGGAACGTCGACGTTGCTGAGCGTGACCAATGGCTCGGGGGCGTTCATCATCACGCCGACCGGGATTGCAGGAAGTGCCACTGCCACGGTGAGCTTGGCAGTCCCTGCGCTGACGCTCAACGGTACCTTCTCCGTGCTCCTCAACGACACCGGTTCGGCATCGGCGGCAAAGACGGTGACGGTGAACGGGGCCATTGTGAACATCCCGGCGCTTCCCGCCGGACCTTATCTTCAAGTAAGCGCCACCGGCTCGGGAGTTGGGCAGCATGCGCAGTTGAGCGTGCTAGGACTGAGCGTGACCGGAGATTTCCTGTTTGAGAACCGTACGACCAGCGCCAGCCATAAGGTCATCACGGTTGGTGCCTCCAACCTGAGCTTCAATCTAGGCACGCTCACCAGCAACCTCCTGAACATTTCCAACGGCTCGGCTGACTTTATTATTTCGTCTGGCGGGCTGGCAGGGCAGGGGAGTGTGACGGTGGGCTTAAATGTGGCCGGCCTATCCCTAGGTGGCACGTTCACGGTCCGCATTAACAATACGTCCGCCGCGGTAAACGAGACTGTCGGCATAGGCGGATCGAACCAAACTCTGAGCCTTTCCGCGGGTCCCTACCTGCAGATACAGGGTACCGGAGTCACGCTTGCCGCTGGGGGCGTGAGCATGTCCGGTAACTTTAGCTTTGAGCAGGAACAGGCAGCAGACGGAACTCAGTTGATTACGGTACAAGCGAGCAACGTGGGTTTCGGCTTCGGTTCAGGTATTCTCACCGCGTCTAACGGCCAAGGGCTTTTCGTCATCAACGATTCCGGGATGGCCGGGACGGGGTCAATCACCTTGGCTGTTGCAGCTTTTGGCGGGGGGTTCACGCACACTTTCGATTGGTCGTTCAACACCGCATCGACTTCATTGAGCGAGACGGTCCATTCAGGACTCTCGACTTCTTCGGCGTTCCAGGCCCTGAATCTTCCTGCCGGTCCGGCCTACCGTTTGTCGAGTCAGGGGACGGTATCCACTTCGGTAAATGTTGCTGGCCAGACGGAATCGCTTAGCGGAGCTTTCGTTTTGACATTGGTCCACCCGAGTACGGGCTCTGACTACGTCACCATCGGTGCTTCGAATCTGAGCGCCACGCTCGGAGCCGGTGCGGTGACGCTGCATGTATCAGGCGGCACGGGTGCATTTATCATCAGCACCAGCACACCGTCGAAGCTCGCCGGGGAAGCAACGGTCGCCTCCGCGACATTGGCCGGTGCTACAGGGCTGAGCGTAACTGCGACGAATCTCAAGCTGCGGCTCAACAACACGGGAGCAGATGTTGGCAACCCCAGCCCGGTCGTGGTGAGCGTCTCCGATAACCCGGCTGACAACGTCAGCATTCAGTTCATCGGCGCATACTACCACAATTACCTGGCGGTGTCGGGTGCAGCCAACGTTGTCCTCACCGGCTTTGTGACCCTGGGCGGCAATTTCGCCTTCGAGGTCTCCGACGCGGATTCGAACCTGATAAAGATTGGTGTATCGGAGTTGCATCTGGACTTGAGCGCCGGGTCGGTAACTGTAGCGTCGTTTAACCACGGGGCTGGGGCGTTCCTGATCAGTAGCGGCGGAATCGCCGGTGTGGCCACTCTCCAGTTCCAGGCGGGCATGATCGGGATCAGCGGCACGATTGGACTCGAAGTCAACACGACAAATGCGGCCGTCAACACCTCGGTAACCACAGCCACGGGCACGACCGCTATCCATCTGACCAACACTCACTACGTCCTAGTGAGCGTCCAAGGCTTTCTGCATTTGGGCTCCGCCGCACTCCCGTTTAATTTCAATGTAGTGATCAACACGGGGACCGGGGCGATCGAATTCCGCCAGCAGGGCACCAACACACTGCTGGTTTCGATCTCGCCCACGGGCGCCATCACCAGTGGGTTGAGCTTCTCGGACTTTGCCGAGCCGGGACCTTTCGAGTTCGTGAGCATGCTCAAGCAGCTGGGTGTTTGGATCGACTCCTTCCGTGATTCGAGCATTTTCAATCTCGACATCCCATTCACCGGCGGCAAGACCCTGGGGGATGCTTTTGACTGGTCGCAGCTTTTCATCGACAGCATCTACAGCCACATGGTGAGCGTGGAGATCCAGTCCACCAGCGTGCGATCCAAGGATCCCCTGACTGGCAATCCGCTCACGGTCTCGGGTGGGCCGCTGAACGCCAACCTCACCATCCAGCTCGACTCGGACACGCCGATCACCGTTCACGTCACTGGCAGCTACGCGGATATGAATGGCCTGATCGGGTTGCTTAACTCGGCGTTGCCGTCCTCGCTTTCTTCGCGGGTCGAGTTTCGCGAGAACAAGGACAATCAGTTAGTGCTCGCGTTGAAGGAGGCTGAGGTTGCGAAAGGGACGAAGCTCAACTTGGTTGCCTCGGACGCCCAGATGAACGCCCTGGGATTTGGTCCAGTCGATAGTGATCCTACGACGGTAGAGCAGGTTGGCGTTTTGGTGGAGCGTTATACGACGGAACAGTTTTTCGCTCAACTGGGCACGCTTTTAGGGTTCCCGGTCACGTTCAACCCAGCTCAGCAGGTCTATACTTATACGGTTAATGCGACGAGCACCTATGCCCTGGATCCCGTGCCGTTTACTTTCAATCAGGACTTTGGGCCCCTCGGCAGCGCCAATTTGAACGGGAAGCTCGATATTTCCGCCACCGTCGGCTTCCACTTTACCCTCGGATTCGATCTTGGGGCGGCGGAAGTACCGCGGGTCCTTTCCTCCAGTGCGCTGCCGGCACCCGCGGATGGGCGGTTGAGCGCCGATGCGCATTTCCAGCTTTATATCAATGGCGATCTGAGCCCCATCAACCTGACGTTGACCAAGGCAAGCACTGCTGGGGACAACAATCTCGACGACCTCGCCACAGCGCTTAACAATCTCTTCGCAACAGTAACTTACAGCGGCTTGGGCAGCCCCACCACCCTGGATCACCTCATCATCGCCCAGAAGGCGGGGACCGGTTTGGCGATCTCCGCCAAGGACTCCGAACTAGGCCTTATTAATCGACTGGCCACCGTCTCGCCCAAGAATGACCCCTTCGCCACGGAGTTGGGCTTCGGCATCCAACTCAGCCCCGACGGACTCGCGTTCCTCTCCGCTTCCAATTCCACGATTCGCGGTCTGTTTATCGATAATGCCAGTCTCTCCGCGTCGCTCTCCGTGCACCCGGACCTCGCCTATAATGCGAACGGGATCAGCGGGGGTCTTCAGTTTGGATTCGTCAACATCACGGTCCCCAGCGGCACGTTCGGAACGCTCGACTACAATGGCAATCCGCAGCCGTTGACCGCCAGCGTTTCCCTCTCGAACAAGACCACAGGTGCTACCCGCCTCTACATCAGCGATCTGATGAACGGCACCTCGTCGAACAACATCGGCAACATGGTCACTGGGCCGAATCTCACCGGCGGCTTCCTCGCCCGGCTCAATAATATCTCGGTCGGCGGCTTGGGCTTCAGCTTGCCGTTGGGCAGCAATCCGCAAGTCTCCCTGTGGATCCCCGACATCACTCACCTTGACTACAATCCCAACGCCTACGATCCGGCCACCAATAATCAGGGGATTTTCCTAACGTATCCGAACCTGGGCGACCTCCAGACTTTTAGCAGCCTTAGCTTCACCCAGATCATCCAGGGGTTGAAGGCGATTTCCGACAACCTCAGCCAATTAAGCGCTTTCTCTTTCCTCAATGACCGCCTGCCGTTGATCGACATGAGCATCAACGACATGATCAAGTATGCTTCGAAGTTCGCCGATCTAGTGGACGCCGCGGCCAACGGCGGTTCCACGACATTGCAGGATACAATTACAAATCTTAAGAGCCAGATTGACCAAGTTTTCCACCTCAACCCCGACGTTCTCACAATCAGCGTGGACGACAACGGGATCACTCCTGCCTCGCTATCCGTTACCGGGGGTGATGCCACGCACCCCGGTTCGGCCACGATCAACGCCGGTGGTGATAACAACGCAATTACCATCCATACCGTCAGCAATGGCGCTACGCTCAACGGGACGAACATTCGAATCGTTGGTAGTTCGGATGTCACCGGCTCGACAGCCCAGGCAACATGGGATGCCACGGCCAAGGTCCTGACGATTAAGATCAACGCAGGGCAAACGACCGCCAACGCGATCGTGGCGGCCATCGCCGCGATTCCGAGTTCTCCGTGGACCGCAGCCTTGGTGGCCACTGACAACGCCAAGGCCAACAACGGCAGCGGCACCATCACTACCGTCGCCCTCAAGTTTCACTTTAATTTCTCGACCGCCTACGCGAACAGCCTGCCCTTCCAGCTTGATCTAAAGAAACTGGTGGATGAACTTGGCGGTACCAGCCCGGCTGTGGCTTCCCTGCTACAGGCGGTCACCACGCTGGTGCAAGTCCAAGCCTCCGGCAATCTGACCGTGAGCGCCAGTGCCGCCCTGACACTGGACTTCGGCCTTGACCTCACCAACCCCTCGACGGTTCGGCCTTTCTTCTACGACACCACGGGCATCGTGCTGACCGCCAAAGTGCAGGGCACGAACATCAACATCCAAGCCTCACTTGGCGCGGTGGCCGGTATTTATATCAAGAACGCTTCGGTCACTCTCGACGCCGACGGCAATCCCAACACTGGGCCTAACCAGGGAGACCAAGGCGCTGTCTTCCGGCTAGGCTTGCGCGACAATAACGGCGACGGGCGGCATTATTTCGACGAGAACTGGTTTGATTCGGCCAACATTGATCTGCACGCCCAAGGTGGCGTTACCGCCACACTGCCGATTTTCGCCCCCTTTGAAAGTATGGCGCTTGGCGGGTTGGGTGATACCAACCACGACGGCTACCCGGACAATCAGTTGGTCATCAATATCCCCGACTTGGTGCGTTTCTTTGCCGACACCAGCGCGGTCGCCGGAGTTGCCCAGCTCCGTATTCCGGGCGCCAATAATGACCTCACCATTACCAAGACTTCAGGCGCCTCTGACAATTACAGTGTCGTTTTACAGGAGGACGCCGGCGTGGGCACGGCGGCGACTGCTAGCTTTGCTAACAATACCCTCACTATTCACGTTAACAGCGATTCGACGACCGCTACCGCAGTACAAACTGCCGTGCAGGCACTGGGGAATTTCACAGTCTCGTTCATCCCGACTGACCCGACGGGCGCGAACAACGGCTCGGGGACGGTCACCGTCTCCAAGCTGGTCCTGATCACGCCTGATTTTAGCTCGCTCTTCAACAATCTTGATTTCTGCACGATCATTTCGGACGCGACTGGCCCGCTTCTAGACGGGTTGGACAAACTCCTCGGCTCGATTCAGGACGGGTTGAACAGCATCGTCTTGAACACGAGGCTTCCGCTCATCGGCGACGGCCTAGCTGGCGCCGCTAATTTCATACAGAACTTCCGAGACGGTTTGCTGAAGGAGCTTCGTGATGACGTCGCGGCAGCGGGAGGCAGCGGCACCACGGCTCTGGAAAACGCGATCAAGCAAGCGTTTTGGAATTCAATCGGGCCAGCCGGCTTGGATCTACTGGTCAATCCGACTACCGGGAACGCTCTGGATCCGTCGCTAGGTTTCAGCCAGCTTGATGTGAAGCTCGACTGCAACACCGGCCTGGCCGTGAACCTCCGCCTCAAGAAAGAGGTCGCCCTGCTTGATACTTCAAACAATCCGATCAAATTCGACATCGGGGTGCCCGGCTTCGGCCTTAAGGCGGACGGCAATGTCAAGGTGGCGGTCGGTTTCGACCTGAAGTTCGGATTCGGGGTGAGCCCACAGGACGGCTTCTACTTTGTGACTTCGGCACCGGCGTCAGCGCCCGAGCTGCAGATTTACTTCCGCGTTACCATTCCCAGCCTACACTTCAGTGGCCAGCTCCTGTTCCTGCAGCTCGACATCGCCGACGATCCTTCTTCCCCGAGCCTTTTCCAGGGTCAGTTTTCGATCGACCTGACCGATCCCAACAATGATGGCAAACTGACCTGGGCGGAACTTACCTCTGGAGGCACCCAGCTCTCGGACATTGTTAAGCCGCAACTGGCCGCCGATGCCAATGTTAACCTAGATCTCGCCGCCAGCTTCGGCGGCAACACGGCATTTCCACGAATCCTCGCTCAGTTCCATCTGAGCTGGCATTTCGACGTTGTCAATGGCGCCGGCACACCGCAGATCTCCTTCGACCATATTGAACTGGATCTGGGCAGTTTCATCTCGGACTTTTTGGGGCCGATCCTCTCCAAGATCCAAGATGTCACCAAGCCGTTGCAGCCCATCATTGACGTGGTCCAGGCCCGCATTCCGATTCTTTCGGATCTTGCCGGTCACGACATTACTCTCCTCGACCTAGCGCAAACGTTTGGGCTGCTTGAACCGTCGACGGTGGACTTTATCAAGGACGTGGCCGAAGTGATCACCATGATCAACCAGCTTCAGGGCATTGGGCAGGGTGACATCCTAATTCCGTTCGGCGCATTCCACTTGGGCACTGACAGCAACGGTCAAATGACCCAGATTTCGCCGATAGGCAACCTAGGGTCGATCGATCTTGGACAGGCGATCTCGAATGCGTCCGGTCCGGGCGTCAGCTCCACTTATCAAAGCGCGACCGCAGGCTTTGCCAGCAGCGTGAGCAGCCTCCATAACTTCAGCATTCCGATCTTCGACCACCCCACACAACTGTTTAATCTCTTTATTGGTAAACCGGTCGCCTTGATTGAGTGGCGGATGCCCACCTTCAAGTTCCAGTTCACCTACACTCAGAAGATTCCGATCTATCCTCCGCTCTACGCTCAGTTCGGTGGCGGGATCGGCGCTACGATCAACATCGGCTTCGGCTACGATACTTTTGGCATCCAGGAGTTCATTTCCGACCCCAAGAAGCAAGCGGTGGACTTGCTGGATGGCTTCTACGTCCTCACAAACGATGCCAATGGGCAGCGCCAGCCGGCCCTGCAACTGACCGGGGAGATATTCGCTGGCGCGTCGATCGATCTGGGTATTGTCGAGGTGGGTGTCAAAGGCGGCGTCGAACTCACGGTCAATTTTTACTGGAACGATAACAGCGATAACGACGGGAAAATGCGGGTCAGTGAGATCATCGCCAACGCGCTTAATGATCCACGTTGCATCTTCGACATCCAAGGCGACATCAGCCTCTTCCTGCAGGCTTACCTGAAGGTCGATTTGTTCTTTTTCAGCATCGATAAGACGTGGACCTTCGCTACGATCACACTCGTGACATTCGACCTCACCTGTCCCGAGCCCGTGCTCGGCGACCTAAGTGGAGGAATCCTCACGCTGAACATTGGCACCCGGGCCAACCTACGCATGGTGGGTGATACCAGCGACGACGCCGAAACATTCACCGTGCGGCATATCGACGGCACAGGCGGCAGCGAGACGGTGATGGTGACGTGGGCGCAGCATACCCAGCAATTCACCGGGGTGACCAAGATCGTGGTTCCGGATGCCGGGCAAGGCAACGACACCATCGATTTCCGGGGTGTGCTGGTGCCTGTTGACGTCACTGGTGGGGTGGGCGATGACACCATTTACCTGAGCGACGGTGCGGCTTCAGTCGCCCACGGCGGTTCGGGAGACGACAAGATCGTCGCCAGCCAGGCGGCCAGCGCCACCGGTGTGACTATTTACGGGGATGATGGCAACGACACGATTTCAGCCGGCACGGTAGCGATCACGATCCACGGTGGTGCTGGCAACGACACGATCACGGGGAGCGTGCAGGATGACACGATCTACGGCGATGCTGGGGACGACACGATCACGGGCAATGGCGGAAACGACTTCATTGATGGGGGCGACGGCAATGACACCATAACGGCGGGCGCGGGCAACGACTACATTCTTGGGGGCAAGGGTGACGATGTGATCTTTGCCGCGTCGGGAGATGACATCGTCGACGCGGGCGCTGGCAACGATGTGGTCTACGGTGGAGCAGGCAACGACCTGATCATAGGCGGTAACGACGATGATCGGATCTATGGTGATGGCGGAAATGACCTGCTCATCGGCGACCAAGTGACCTCCGTTAACAATATTACGATCACCTTTGCGCATGGCGCTTCGCTCCGGCAGGCTCTCAACGCCGCGCTTGTAGCTACGTCCCCCGGAACCAATCCACCAGGCCTGAGCGTTCAAGACCTCCACGGCAGCGGCAACGACTTCATCGTTGGCGCAGGTGGCAGCGATATGATCTTCGGCGGCGACGGCAACGACTTCCTTTATGGGGGGAATCTGGTCGCCAATGGCGACACGGCGGTGATCGAGGAGGATGGCAACGACTTCATCGATGGTGGGCGCGGCAACGACCAAATCTTCGGCGATGACTCGATGGGCCAGACCGGCGATCGCAATACGGGGATCGCGATCAAATCCAGCATCTGGTACGACCTGAACCTCGATGGGAAGAAAGATAACAACGAGGTAGGCTTTGCGGGTGTCACAGTGCAGCTCTTCACCGCCAGCAACCCTCCCGGGAGCGGTTCCCCCATCGCGACCCAGACCACGGATGTCAACGGCTCGTTCTCCTTTGTTGGCCTCGATCCGAACAATTACATCATTGTTTTCTCGTTGCCCTCCGGCCTGGCGTTCACGTCTCAAACCACCACGAACGTGGCGCAGGGCTCCGAGGACAGTGACGCCAACCCGGCCGCTGGACCGAGTCTTGGTGAAACCAGTATTTTCAACGTCGGGTTCGACCAAACCTTCAGCGCCGTGAGCGCCGGTTACACCGGGCCCGCGACTGTGTCCATCAGCGACGCTTCGATCAAGGAAGGGAGCAACGGCCAGACGCCGCTGGTGTTCCCGGTTACACTCTCCGGTCCCCAAAGCGCGCCTGTCCAAGTGGAATACAAGACGGTCGATGGAACCGCCACCTCCGCGAGCGGTGATTATCTGGGCACGAGCGGCGATCAGATCCTTACCTTCAACCCGGGCGAGACTAGCAAGTCAATCACGGTCCTCATCAATGGCGATACGAGTTACGAGAGCGACGAGCAATTCCAGATCCAAATCGTTCGAGCGCAACGGATGGACACGACTGGACCAGTCAATCTTCAACTCAGCCAGCCGAGTGTCTTCGGCACGATCATTAACGACGACCCGATTCCGTCCATTTCGATTTCGGATTACAACCCAGGGCCGAACCAAGTCGAAGGTGACCCGGCGACGTTCATCGTGTCGCTCTCCAATCCAAGCCAGAATACGGTCACCGTCCAATGGCGGACCGACACGTCGCTGACCTTCCAGGCTATGCCCGCCGGCGACGCCGCGACACCAGCACCCTTTCCTAATGCCAACTTCGTAATGAACAATGGGACCCTGACCTTCCAGCCCGGGGTTACCAGCCAAGTCATTAAAGTACAAACGCTCGCTAACCACCTCGACCAGAGTGACACCACTTTCTGGGTCGATCTTTCCAATGCGGCCTTTGCCAGGATCTCAGATAGCCGCGGCTACGGCATTATCCGCGATAGCGATCCGCTCGTCAGTGCTTCGATTGCGCCGGTGACACCGATTGGTGGCCCGTTCAACACACAGGTGACCGAGGATCCATCCTCGCCGAAATACGTTAGTTTTAACGTCACGCTTTCCTCAGTCAGCGGCAAGACCGTTACCATCAATTATGCGACTTCGCCCGGGACTGCGGTCGAAGCCGTTTATTCCGGCAGCGGAGATTTGCCAGACTACGAAGGGATCCCGAACCCCAATACTCCCGCTGACCAGCAACAGCTGACCTTCCTTCCGGGCGAGACGGTTAAAACCATTACCGTCAAAGTAAATCCCGATAAACCCGATGCCTCCGCACCCACGGACGAAACCTTCTTCGTCAACCTGATCGGAGCCAATAACGCTAACATCGCCGCGAACCCACCGGCCGAGAGCAACCACGTCACAGTGACGATCAAGCAACCCGTTGTGCCGGTAACGGACGCAGGACCGTGGAGCGTTTTCTTCAGCCAGAGCAATTACGATGTGCAGGAACCCACTTCAGGAACTGCGACCGCGAATATTACTTTGGAACGGACTCCGGGCAGTTCGCAGGCGGTTGTGGTCTTTTACACTACCGATGGCACGGCGACCGCCGGATCCGATTATGCGCCGGTGTTTCGGCAACTCGTTCGCTTCGCGGATAATCAGCTCACACTGACGATCCCAATTACCATCTTCCATGATAACGTGGTCGAGGGCGACGAGACCGTTCTACTCTCGCTGCTCAATCCGACCGGGGGACCGGTTCGCGCCCATCCGGATAGCGCAGTCTTAACGATTCACGACGGCAATACTCCTGTGGCGTCTATCGTGCCGCCGATCTTTTCGCTCATTCCGACGCTCACCTTCGGGATGTACGAAGGCAACGCAGGAGTGTCCCTCCACAACTGGAGTGTTATCCTCACCGATCCGAACACCAATCTGACCACCGTGGCCGGTCCTGGAGGTGTGACGCTTCACTATCAAACGGTGGACCTCACCGGGCGCGCCGGCGTGGATTACGTGGGCGCTTCCGGGACGGTGACCATACCAGCGGGCAGCAGCTCCGCTACGATCCCCATCGGTGTCATTGGCAACACCGTCGCTCAGCTTAACCGCACTTTCGCCGTCCGACTCAGCAGCCCCGTCGGCGCCACGCTTGATCCATCGGGCACTGCTGGCATCGCCACGATTTTTGACGACGACCTGACGCCGCTGACAGGCAAAGTCTTCTACGACAATGACAGCAACGGTTTCCAGGACCTCAACGACGCCGGCATCCCTAACGTGACCGTGGATGTCAGCTATATGAACGGCGTCACCCAGGTCACTCACACGGTTACCACCGACGCCAACGGCGTTTATACCACCAGCGTTCTGTTGGGCCAAGTGAACCTGACGGTTCATGGCGATACGGTCAAAACGCCTTATGCCGGCCTGAGCGGTTCCGGAACTTACAAATCCACGACCGCCAACGAGACTCAGGTCATTACTTATGACGGCACCGTAGGGATACCGGCATTTGACGGCGTCGGCTACCACATCACGACCACGTTCTCGGTTGATAAGGCGACTCAACGCGATCAGGGCCGTGGCGGCACGGACGATACGATTTTTGGCGGTCCCGGGGACGATATCATCGACGCGGGGGCCGGTGATGATCATGTCGTTGGTGGCCACTGGATGACGGCTACCGACAACAACGCGCCGATCAACCTGGGTTCGTATGACGCGGTGATCACGGTTACGACGGTCGGACTACACCCGGTGTATGGCAATGGTCCGATCTTCGGGGTGGATACCAGCGGGAGTGGCGCCGGTGGTTCCGTCAGCGGTCAGATTTTCCTCGATGGCAATAACAACGGCCAGAAGGATGCCGGCGAGTTGTTTACCGGTCAGGACGTGGTGGTCACGCTCTTTGACTGCGACGGCAACCCAGTAAACGCCTTAGTGACCAATAACGGCAACTACACCTTCACCGGCCTTTACCTGCACTCCAATGGTTCATCCAGCGACTACGTGGTGCAGTTCCAGCTGCCCAAAGGTTACACCTTCGTCGCTCCAGTCGCCGCGCCTCCGGCAGTGAACAGCGACGTCGTTGTGGGCGGTCGCACCGACATTCTCTCGGTGAGCAATGGCACTCCGACCCTGACACATATCGACGCGGGTATCCGCTCCTCCACGGTTCCTGCTCCGGTGACCGGTGGCTTCCAATTCGGCGATCCGAGCTACAGCGTTTCCGAGGCCGTCAAGGGCGGTGCCTTGATCATCACGGTTACTAGGGGTGCCACGTTCTACGCCGAGCCGGTTGTCGTTCAAACGGAAGATGGCACGGCGGTCCAGGGTGTGAACTACGTAGCGGTCTCAACCATTATCGACTTCGAGGTGGGTGAGGGTTTGAAGACGATAGCGATTCCGATCAAGAACACCAACTCGATCGGATTCTGCACCGATCCGCTGACCTTCAACTTGGTGCTTCGTGATCCCACAGGCCGGCCTCTTGACCAGGCCCAGGTTTACATCGGGGGCCAATCTTACGGTTCGCTCACGGATGACGATAATATCCAAGGCGGTGATGACTGGGACATCATCCTTGGTGACTCGGGCAACATCCCGGCGCCGACGGTGATCGATCCGAACCCCCCTTACAACAATCTAAGCGCTATCGTTTATTCCGGTGGCCCCGGTAAAGACACGATCCATGGCGGCGGCGGGCCCGACTTCATCAACGGCCAGCTTGGCGACGACACGATCTACGGTGACTCAGGCCAGGACATTATCAAGGGCGACATGGGGAACGACGTGATCTACGCCGGAGAGGACGATCAGAACATCGATGGGGGCTACAACTTCGACACGATCATTTCGCAGCGTGATGTGCCGATCATCAGTCTCAATGGCAATGGGACGTCCGCAACCTTGGTGCATCGAACCAACAGTGGAACGCCGCTGAGCACTTTCACCCTCACAAACGTCGAAATGGTAGAGATGTTTGGTGGCCCTTCGGACAACACGTTCGATCTAACCAGTTGGAACGGGTCAGCGTTTGTTTCCGGTGGGGGCGGCTCCGACACCCTCAAGGTTACCAATGACTCAAGCATGGTTTTGAAGGACGGGACGTTGCTTCAGGCCCTGCTCTATGAACTGCTCTACGGGTTCAACCGTGATTCCTCTCTCAGCTTGCCTAACGGGTCCACTTATCAGCTGGGCGGGCTCTCGCATGTGGTGCTGACGGACGGCGCGGGCAACAACACTCTGGACGCCTCAGGCTACTCTAGGCCGGTTACTTTTGTGGGCACGCCAGGCAATGACACCCTGATCGGTGGTTCAGGAGATGACACTTTCTCGTTCAAGGCGGATTCCTCGCTGGGCACAGACACCATCACCGGCAACGGGGGGCATGACACACTCGATTTCTCCGGCACGACGGCCGGCGTCACAGTGAACCTAGCGACGCTCGCTCCTGCAACTCAGGTGGTCAACGCGAACCTGAGCCTGAAGCTGATCGACAAGATCGAGAACGTCACCGGTGGTTCCGGAAATGACACACTCACCGGCAACGATCTGGACAACGTCATCATCGGTGGCCCGGGGAGCGATGTGTTGGCGGGTGGTGCGGGAAGCGAAACCTACGTCTTCGACACCGACACGCCCCAAGGCAACAAGACGATCATCGAGAATATCGCCGATCCCGGCTTCGATACTCTCGATTTCTCGGGCACCACCACTCAGTCCATAAACCTGGACATGTCCGTCCTGGGATCTCCGCAGACGGTTAACTCGAATCTCACCCTCACGCTCGTGGGCGAAGGGATCGAGCAGGTGATTGGCGGGGCTAAGAACGATGTCATTCGTGGGAACAGCAACAACAACGTCCTGCGCGGCGGATTGGGTGCTGATGTGCTCGACGGCAAGAGCGGTGCTGACACCCTCGACGGCGGGCCCGGCAACAACACACTGATTGGTGGGCCAGGCGTCGACACGATCAGCGAAACGGCTGACACCGACTTCGCGCTGACCGACACGAGCCTGACTCGGGGCACTGGCCAGAGCGAGACGCTGGATGGCATCGAGGTGGTGAACCTCAAAGGCGGGCCGAGCGCCAACGTTTTCAGCATCACCGGGTACACGGGCACGGGAAGTATCAACGGTGGCGACGTTGTGGGCAGCCCACGCAACGACACCGTAATCGCCGGCGCGGATGCCAACTTCACTCTGACCAACACCTCGTTGACCATCTCAACCAGTTTCGCCCCCATAGCGCTTACCGGGATCGAAGTCGCGAACCTCACTGACGGAGCCGGCAGTCACACCATGGACGCCTCCGGTTTCAGCGGCACCGTCACCCTGAACGGCGGCGATGGTAACGACACCCTCATGGGTGGCTCGGGCCTGAGTCTCCTCAATGGCGGTTTGGGCGACGACAAGCTTGTGGGCGGAACCGGCAACAACGAGGCTGACGGCGGGGCCGGGCATAACACCTATGCCAAGACCAGCAACGCGACCCAGTTTATCCTGACGAACACCAGTCTGGTAACCATTACGCCCCCGGCCCCGGGTGTGGTGTCCTACGACACCCTGGCGAACATTCAAAACGTTCTGCTTACTGGCGGTCCTGGCAGTAACCGGTTCGACGTCTCAGGTTGGACCGTAGGGACCGCGACCCTCAACGGCATGGCCGGGAACGATATTGTCATCGCGCAACTCGCTGTCAGCGGCACCATAACGGTGACCGATACCTCTCTCTCGTTCACCGGTGGGGCGGGCACGATTACACTCAGTTCGATCGAAGGGGCACTGATCACGGGGAGCCCGGGTAATGACACCCTCGATGCTTCTGGTTTTAGCGGAATTGCGGGCTTGAGCGGTGGCGATGGTGACGACACGTTAATTGCAGGCTCGGGGACAAATGCATTATCAGGTGGCAACGGTAATGATCGCTTTGTCCTCCGGCCGACCGCCTCCTTGCATGGTGTGGTCGTCAATGGGGGGGATGGCGAGGACACTTTGGACTTCTCCGCATTCACCACCGGGGTCACCGTCAATCTCGGCACGACCGGCATCGCCCAAACCGTGGTCGCTGGCCACCTCCAGCTGCTGATTCAGAATCTGGACATTGAGAACATCGTCGGTAGCCAGGGCGCGGATCATCTCGTCGGCAACTCACTCGATAACACCTTCACCTGGGGCGGAGGTTCGGACACGCTCGATGGCGCGGGGGGTAGTAACACCGTTGTTGCCACGGCTGATGCCAACTTCTTCCTCAGCGACACCACCTTGAAGATTGGGGCGACCACGACCACTTTGGCCAACATTCAGATCGCCCAGCTCACAGGCGGCCCCAGCGACAACATCATCGACGCTTCTCTCTTTACCGGCTCGACGGTTCTGTTCGGTGGCTCTGGCAACGACACTCTGATCGGCGGCTCGGGCGCCGATCTGCTCATTGCCGGCAAAGGCAATGACATTCTCCGCGGCGGGCCAGGGAACGATATCTATCGTTTCAACGTGGATAACCCTCTTGGGCAGGACACGGTGGACGAACTTCCGGGCGCTGCCAACGGCACCGATACCCTTGATTTCTCTCCCGCGCACAACGTGGGCGTTACGATCGACGTTGCTCTAACCACGCAGCAGACCGTCGCCTCGACTCTCAAGCTTACCCTGACCCACGGGGATAGTATCGAGAATGTGATTGGGACCGATCAAGCGGACCACCTATTGGGCAATGCTCTGGACAACGGCTTCCTGGGCGGCCTGGGGGCGGATGTGATCGATGGCCGAGCCGGCACCAATACTATTTTTGAGACCCGAGATGCCGACATGGTCTTGACCAACACTTCGCTAACCATTACGGATAGTCTTGGGACCACGGTTAAGACGCTCGCCAATATTCAGCAGGCTTTCTTGGTCGGCGGCTCGAGCGATAATCGGATCGATGCCTCTGCCTTCACTTTGGGCAGTGTCCGTCTGTTCGGGATGGATGGCAACGACACCCTGATCGGTGGTTACGGGAACGATACGCTAAACGGCGGCAATGGTAACGATACTCTCATCGGTGGCGCCGGGACCGACACGCTCAACGGAGGCGAAGGGGACGATACCCTTCAAGGTGCGGGCGCGTTCAATACCACCTTAGGGTCCAACGGCAACGATATTTTAGCGGGCGGGAATGGAAACGACACCTACGTGTTCGATCTGAGTTCGACGCCGACTCATCCCGGGATCCCTCTTGGTGGCGTCACGATCATCGAGAACCCAGGCGGGGGCTATCGAGACACCATTCGCGGCCTCGGTCTAAGCGGCGTTAGCGTGAACCTCTACACTGGGGCTCCACAAACCTTCCGCGACGTCAACGGAAACCTCATCCTCGCTTTGGCGCTGACGAACCCAGGCCAGGTGGAATTTGCCTATCCTTAACTTATGCCTGAGCCAATCAAACAGACGACGGCGCGATTTGGGCAGCTGCCGCTAGCCCGAGCCCAATGGGGGGACGCCGGCGACCTCGCTTCCGCGGATCGGAAGCTCACCCTAAAACCGGATTGGTTATGAAATCCAAGCTATGCTTGTTCGCTACCGCCCTCTTTGCATGGGCGACCCTGGTTCACGGCCAGGTCAGCGCCTCATATACGGTTCAGTGCCCTGCCGGCTGGAATTTGATCGCCAACCAAGTTGACGGCTTCAACGGCAATAACGTCCACAGTGTCTTCCCCAGCGCCCCGATCGGCTCACGGGTAGCCAAGTTCGACTTGGCGACTAAATCGTTCGATACCTTCGAAACCCTCACTGCGGCGGCTGGATGGTTGCCGGGTACGAACATCTTTAACCCTGGAGATGGCCTTTTCTTTTTCAACGGCTCGGCAGATACGATCCAGTTGACCTTCCGAGGTCTCCCCCATACCCCAAAACTTCCCATCAATATCGGCGCTGGGCTGGTCTTGATTGCGCGCCAAACCAACGGCCCGGCTGCGGTCTCTGACGTCCTCGGCTTTCTGCCGAGCGACACCACTGCCGTTTATCGCTTCACTCCGGCGCCCAAGGCCGATCCGAACGATTTCTCTTCTTCCGCTTACACCATCTATACCTTGATTAAAGGGACCTGGAAGCCTTCTGCCCCGGTTTTGAATGTGGGCGAGTCGGCGTGGTTTACCACCAACGGTGGGCCACCGACCGTCAACGGCGTTCCCAAGAACCAGACTACTTGTCCCGGTGGGTCCGTTACCTTCATTGTGACGGCCACCGGCGCGCCGCCCTTGAGCTACCAGTGGCTCCTGGATGGCAACAAAGTTCCTGGCGCAACCTCCAACATCCTCTCCCTTTCGCAGGTCACATCCACGAACCTCGGCAAGTACTCAGCTGTGGTGACCAATCCCTTCGGAAGTACCACCAGCGCCAGCGCGACTCTCGCATTCAATCCGCCTCCCGTCTCCACCGGTCCCTCGGATACGGTTGCGTGCCCCGGATCGAGCGTAACCCTCACAACTACTGCGAACAATCCCGCGGGTGCCGCGCCGTTCACTTTTGCCTGGTACAAGGATGGCAAGCCTCTGCCCAATCAGACGTCCAACTCGATCACCCTGCCCTCAGTCACCACTGCGGACGCGGGCACCTATTGTGTCGTGATCACCGGGTGCGGCAGTACCACAAACTGCGCCAGCCTAACCCTGGGTGACAAGGTGCCCCCCACGATTTTCTGCCCGAAGGACATCACGACTGGGTGCGAGGGCCTGAAGGGAACGCCGGTCCGTTACGGTGTAGAGATTAGCGACAACTGTGATCCTAAGCCAACCCTCACGGTGACTCCCCCCTCGGGCAGTCTCTTCCCGGTTGGCACCACCACGGTAGTTTGTTTTGCAAAGGATGGCAGCGGCAACACCAACTATTGCACCTTTAAGGTGACGGTGACCGATACCACGCCGCCCGACATCGTTTGCCCCTCCAATCAGGTTGTGGTTGCGAGCAGCAACGCGGGGGCAAAGGTGTTCTATGCGGTAACTGCCACCGATGCCTGCGATCCTAAGGTCACCGTGACCGTCAATCCCCCGTCAGGATCTTTGTTCCCGATCGGAGTAACCACGGTGTTGGCTACCGCAGCTGACTCGAGTGGCAATAAGAGTGAGTGCCGGTTTCTGGTGCATGTGATACCGCCCGGCTGCTGTGATACGAAAACTTGGACGACCCCGTTCATCAATCCAACAGTCGGCCAGCTCGCTCCGTCCCAGCGCCAGGGCCATTCGATGGCCGGTGATACGCAAAGGGGTCGGGTGGTTCTTTTCGGCGGCAGTGGCATCCAAGGTTTATTGGGGGACACGTGGGAATGGGCTGGAGCGTGGGTTCCTGTGGCTAGCAACGGACCAAGCGCGCGCGTGTTTCCTGCCATGGCCTCCGACGGCCGCTTGGGACGCACGATTCTTTTCGGCGGCCAAGATGCCAAAGGTGCCTCGGCGGAGACTTGGGCGTGGGATGGCACGCAATGGACCCTGCTCACGGCCACTGGACCAAGCGCCCGATTCGGTCACGCCATGACCTACGATAGCGTTCGGGACCGGATTGTCATGTTCGGCGGGATTGGAGCTGACAACGCCACCCTTGGGGACACGTGGGAATTCGACGGGCAAAAGTGGGCTCAGGTCACAACCAGCACCTCCTCGCCCACGCCCCGCGCCGGCCTAGCGATGGCCTACTCGGCTGCCCAAAGAACCACGGTGATGTTTGGTGGACGAGGGGTTCAAGGAGTGCTCTACGGAGATACTTGGTCTTGGAACGGAACGAAGTGGGGCTTAATCGCCACCGGCGGACCACCGGCACGGGCCTTTTCCGCCATGGCCTATGAGGATTTTTGCAGCCGCGTGGTCCTCTTTGGCGGGACCGACCTGAAGCAGGGTTTCATGGGCGATACATGGGAATGGACGAGCAGCGGCTGGAGCGAAAAGGGCAACCAAGGTCCGCAGCCTCGCGCGGAACACGCCATCGCCTATGACAGCGCCAATGCGCAGACTCTCCTTTTCGGCGGAGCCTATTCGGACGGCCGCCTGAACGACACTTGGCTCTGGGCTTTGGATCGGACGCCACCTCAAATCGCCTCTGTGTATGCCGAGTGCGGCGATCGAAGAGTCGTCGTGGCATTTTCTAAGGAAGTCGTTGCGGACACCGCCCTGGACACGAAGAACTACCTGCTGACTTGCGGCGGCGTCAATGTGAGCATCGTGGACGTTTCGCTCAGCGAGGACGGGAGGATAGCGATTCTGACTCTTGACACTGCGTTCTCGGGGAACGGAGGTTGCACACTTTTCCTCCAGAACATACGCGACGTATGCGGCAATCCGATTCAATTCACTCAGTTCGGTGTGGAATGCACGGGCCAGCCTTGCGCCAAGGGCAGCAGCGGTTTCGAATATTGGCTGACGTTCCCAGGAAACTACGCCCCTGATCCAACCAACCAGCCGGTCTGCCGACTCTGGATAACCGGGTCACCCGGCACGCTGGGCCTTGTGGCAATGCCCGGCCTTCCGACGCCGTACCATGTGACTTTTGTGATCCCAGCATCTGGCGAAGTCACCGTGCCGTTGCCGCGCGCTGCCGACCTTGGTCCGACCACGGAATTGATCGAGAAGAAAGGCATTCACGTGGTTGCCTCTCGGCCAGTCAGCGTCTATGGCTACGACCATATCTCTTTTACCACGGATGCCTATCTGGGGCTGTCCACCTCCGCCCTTGGCCAAGTGTACTTGGCGATGACGTACCAGAATGTCTTTACGGCTGTTCCTGAACTCAACGGTGTCCAAGTGGCCGTGGTGGGGACCGTGAACGGCACGAAGGTCCTCATAGTGCCCTCGGTCCCGGTCGGATCGCACCCGGCGGGTGTTCCGTTTGCCATCACCTTGATGCGTGGCGAGACCTACCAACTGCGCGACACTAACTCCGTGCCGGCCGACCTTACGGGCACGATCATCGTCGCGGATGAGCCGGTTGCGGTCTTCGGCAGCCACCAGTGCGCGAATCTTCCCACGCCGAACACGTTTTTCTGCAACTACCTGGTCGAGCAGATGTCGCCCGCTGAGTCTTGGGGCACCGGTTTTGTTACAGTACCGCTCAAGACGCGCTTGCACGGGGACACGTTCAGGATCCTCGCGCTCTACAATGCCACCACGGTGACCATCAATGGAGTGGCGCTTTCGGGTGTGATCAACCAAGCCCACTACCGAGATGTCCAATTGTCCGCCTCGTCGTTGATCACCTCGGACAAACCGATTCTGGTCGCGCAGTTCTCTGACAGTTCGGATTACGATGGGGTCAAGAATTCTGATCCATTCATGGTTTTGGTGCCAGCAGTGCAGCTTTATTCCTCAAGCTACACACTGCAGGCGCCGACGGCTGGATTCGCTGCCAACTACATCAATGTCATGGCTCAGTCCGCCTCGGTAGGAAAGATCACGCTCGACGGGGGCGTGGTGCCCGCCGCCGCCTTCTCCGCGGTCGGCGCCAGCACATTCGTCGGCGCCCAGTTGTCGGTTGCGCCCGGCACTCATGTGGTCTCGACCTCGGACGGCTCCCTCTTCGGCGTGGTCGCCTACGGATATGACCAATACGATGCGTACGGTTACCCAGGCGGTAACTGTGACCGGCGCCGCGAGCGCGTGCCTCCTCCCTTCCAATGCCCGCCCACCAATGTGGTCACGCGCGTCGAAAAGAATTGCCAGGCGCCCGTCCCTGACCTGATCGCGACGGTCGGCAACATCACCGCAGCGACGCTCGCCACCCAAGATCCGGCGCCTGGCACGCTCGTCGGTCCGGGGACGTACACAGTCACTGTCATCGTCACGGACGAATTCGGAAATCGCCATGTTTGCACCACTACGCTGACAGTGCAGGGGACGCCAGCAGCGGGGCTTCAATGCCCCGCCAACATCGTCACCAACTGCACCTCCTCAAGTGGGACTGTGGTGTCTTTCCAACCCACGGTTTGCAACCCGAACGCGAAGGTCACCTGCAAGCCCGCCTCGGGCACCATGTTCCCGGTCGGCACAACCACGGTTACTTGCACTGCCACTGGCGACCAAGGCTTGGTGGAAACCTGCACGTTTACGGTTACGGTACAGTGCGGCAACAGCACAGGCCCGGCGATCACCTTTGGCCGGGGAACTGACGGTACACTCACCCTGGCTTGGCCCTCCGGGTGGATTGTGCAACAGGCCTCCAGTGTCGCGGGACCATGGATTCCGGTGGACAGCTACTCCAGCCCAGCGGCGGTCTCACCGTCGGCCAAACAGGCGTTCTTCCGCTTGGTGCAGGCTCCCTGATGACACGCACGCAACACCGGTCCTCGATCTGGAGGTACGGCGCGCCGCTCCTGGCTATGTCAACCCCATTACTACTTACAGTTTTAAGTCCGGACCCGTTCTATTCACTCTTCACGAAGCCGTAGTATCGCCCCATCCAATAGGCGTGAAGAAAATCCGCCGCGCCGGTCTCGCTCTCGCGCCACAGTTTCAGTTCGGTCCAGTCCTTACCGTCGGAGCTTTGATAGCAGCCACCCGGACCGCTTGCGATAATGCCGTGCTGGGTTACGAAAAAGGAGCTCGCTCGCGGGATGCGCCACCCCTTCATGCTCGGCACCCCCCGCTGGGACGGATCAGGGCTGGTCTCCAACTGGCCTTCGGCGTTCACGCGGCATAACCGGCCCTCAAATGCCCGGGTCCATTGGGTGAAATTGAGCGCTGGGAATTTGATCTCTTCACCTTGCGGGGCAGGACGCCAACTCATGCCGCCGTCGCGGCTCAGGAACACGCCCTGATCGGTCTGGGCGTGGAGGATGAAAGTGCGCTCAGTGGATGCCACGAGGTTCTGCACGCGGGCACCACGCAACCCCGTGCCTACATCGTGCCAGGTTTTCCAGCCATCCAGGGTGCTATAGATGGCGCCGGAGCTGTCGCAAAACCATGCGACCAGCGGATCGTCGCAGGAAGACTGGAACATCGTGACGATCGGCTTCATCCAGTTGTCCATCTGGTACGGATTGCCCTTCCAGGCATATTCATTATCGAGGGGCCGTTGGTTGATCGGAATCGGGTGTGAGCTCTGTAATTCTCCCTTCGCAAAAGAATGGCGTTCAATATCTGTGCGCAGCGAGTTCATGACTGGCCGCATCACCCGATCAATGGGGTAAAGGTGCAGAGTCTGCACCGCGTCTTTGATCGCCTCTTCGGCATGGACGAGATCTCGCTGTCTAACAACCGCCAGGCCTGGTTTCGCAGGTGCGGAGTATGCTGGCAGCAAGGCGCAGGTCATCCACGTAAAAAGCGGATTACCCTCCATCCAATTCATCTCCCAGAGGTCCTCGACCCATTTCCGGTAGATCTTTAGCCGATCGGGGTCTTTCTCGTAGCGGATCAGGTTATAAACAGCCTCATAGGCTTGGCCTTCGCTGCTGTGGTTCACTCTCGCCAATCGCTCAAGGCTGAAAGGACCAGTATCTCGCGGCCGATCGGGATTGTCTTTGAACCGATCGATAACCCGCTTATAGAAATCCAGGTACCGTTCGTCTCCTGTCACGTGGTGGGCGATCAACAAGTCCGGCAATAGCATTAAGGACGAACGAAGCGACGGCCGCCAAGTCCCGTCAGTGTTGGTTCGGTTGAACCTCGCCGCATAGACCTTTTTGTAGTAATCATCCCTTCCGGGGTCTGGGTCTATGCCGACGTGGCCCCACAAGGTCACCTCGCCGTCCACGTCGATGATCCGGCAATGGTTGTCCAGGAGATGGGTCATTAGCCGATTCACGTCCTGGGCGATGAGCTGGCGTTGGGTTTTATCGGCCGCCAGATCGTAGTAAATGGCATAGCCGTAGAGCACTGCGTTGAAGTTGTCCACGCTCACGTCACCGTGCCATCGGTAATCTGCGAACTTGCCCTGGCCCTGGTGCCACTTGGGAGAGTCGGCGCCGTTACGTTCCCAATCCTCAACGGGGCCGTGTCCTTTGACATAGCCGCGAGCCAGGAGTCCCGGCTTGCCAGTGACCTCCTGCAGTATCCTAAGTGCGTGAAGGATTTCACCACCATGCCGACGGGCCCACGGGTCCTTGGTGACGGCATATTGATAGCCCACGCCCGCAAGATAACGGCCTGTCCACACGCCCGAATGAATCACGTTTCCGGGTTGGTTCACGGTGTGGGGAAGGCGGGTGCCCGGTGGCGCCGCGGGGACGATGCTGACGTAAAGGCCATCGAGCCAGTGTTTTTCCAGGAGATCTCGCTGCAAATAGGCAGCCTTGTCTTGAAGGGGGCTGGAATCGCTGATGGCGAGCGGGCTCGCGGACAGGGGCAGCACGGCCATAAGCGGTGCCATGAGGCCAATCAGCCTGGAGAATTCAGTTTTCATGAGAGTCTGTCTGAACCGTGGCAGACCATGCGAAAAACTCAATCATCCTCTGCAGTTGACGCACCTGCGCCACACGGCGGAAGGCTCGAGTGGCGCTCGATCACCGCAGCGGCTCAAGCAATCGAGGTGCCTGAAGCCGGATGCGATAGGCTTCCTTGCCACTCAACCTGATGCGGCTGCCACCGTTCTGCAAAATCACTTTCTCGCAGAGCCGAAACATGACGGCAGCCTGCTCCGATACTTTGGATTCACCCGGAAGTTGGGGCCTGGTCAGGTTGATGTAGCGGTCAGGCATATGAAATTGCGGGAGTTGCTCGATGGCATAAAAGCCAATGCGCGTGCCCACCACCGCGCAGGCTGTAGCTGCATTGCAATCGGCGTCATACCCCAGCGCCATTGCATATTGGCCAGTGCGGTAAAAATCACCTTGGCCATAGAGCAGTGCCAGCGTGACCATTGCGCCGTTGAGCGGCGTCGAGTTGTCGTTCCACTTGCGCGGACGCTGATCCGGATCCCATGGGCTCTCCTTGGGGCAGTACCATTTCGCATGGAAGAATCTCCGGGCTGCCTTCCAATCGGTCGGGTGCTGGTGGAATTCGTTGATCGCATTAATGACCGCTTCCGCTTGGGCGCTGGCGGGATCAACTGCACGCAGGGAATCGTTCAGCAAATCCTCCAACGGTTTCTTGCTTACGGCTGTGAGGCTAATGAGGGTCGTCCAGTACTGCGCGGCTTGGAGCGGCTCGCCTGATACTGAAACCCGGGCATAATGCAGGCCGATATCCGCGGCTGTTCGGGGCATGCCTGGAGCGATCATACCATAGGACTCGACGCAAAACTGGCCAGCGAGGTTGTAGGCGGCGAAGCGATTCCGGGAAGGGTCAGCCGTCGCGGGTGGGACCATGCCCTGATCCATCAACTTGCGGGCCTGCTCGTTGGCGCACCAGATTCCGGAATTCATGTTGGCTTTCCAAATCTCAACCAGGCGAGGGTAGGGAATCTTCATCGTGCCCTCCTTGTCCATGAAGAAGAGGTGAGGCCACTCGATATCGTTGTCGTCGTCGGTGCGGGCTCCATTCGGAAGCAGCGGGTAATCGGGCAGTTCCGGACGCGGTTGCTGTATATACTTGAACTCGTGGGCGAGTCCCTCGATGCCGCCAATCAGCATCCCGGTCCAGCCGCCTCGAATGTGATCCAGGATCTGGTCGCATGTAAGATCGATCGTCTTGGGCTGGCGAGCCGCCGGGGCCTTCGCTTCCCCCCGAGCGAGTCCCGAAGCACCAGTCTGTTCTGCAGCCCCAAGCGATGCAGCCAACGAGAGCACCATCGAGAGCCAGAGGATGCGTTTGGCCGTTGCGAAATCTGGATCCTGTTTCATAGCTCAGTGCTGCGTGGCTGGGAATGTGAGCTCGGCACCAAAATGCGGCAAGTGCGGCGAAAGGAAGTTGACCAAGAGGGCGACTACTCCCGAGGCAAGCAGGCAGGCCCCGATTGCTACGGGGTAGTGGTGCCAGCGCGGCTTGGGTCTGTCGGCGTCACTCGGGAAGCAGTACGCCGGCAAAAATATCATCAGGCCGTAGATGAAAATCCAGAACGGGGCCATGACGAGAGCCGGACCGCCAATGAGCAATTCCGCCAGCACGCCGTTAAGTCCGAACAATAGGAAGACGGAACCAGGGCTGAATCTGTGCCTCGTGAGCAAGCGTGCCCAAACAACGAACATCGGTGCAATGGCGATTACGCTGTGCCAGATGACCACCTCAAGATAGTTTCGTGATGCGGTGATAAACGCCTTTGAGCTGCCAAAGGCCGGAGCCAGATTAGTCAAGGTTGTGGTCACGGCTTCCTCCAGAAGAGCCAGGGCCGTGGCGAACCCTATAAACGTGGTGCAAGGGCCAAGGGGGGATCGGCCGATCAGCTGACGGACACGATCGCGTACCAGATACATGCCCGCCCCGACGCAGATGTTCCAAAACACCGCCAAGGTGGCGCCCATGAGCAGGATGGCTCCCTCGAATGATGGGTACCGTTTCCAGCCCTCCACCGCCATCCCGGCGAATTCGACCAGCATCGCCGGAATGAGAAGGAGGATAATGAGTCTGGCGGGCGAGGCCGCTACTGCACGTGATCGCCTCAACATTTGGGCGAACGCGAGTCTAAATGTGGAACTCATTCCAACTGCAGGCTGGAGATAAACTCGTCGAAAAATGATGAATGGTCCTACGGCCGTTCTGGACGAACCGCGAATGGCGTCTTGGCGGCCATTGCAGAAAGATCGCCGGAGTGGAACAACTCCCGGAATTCCTCGGTCTCAAGCAAATGTTGTTTGATCGGCGCGGAATCGTGGCGAATCGCGTATTTCAATTCCTCCAGGTTTCCCGACCAGCCGAATCCATTGAAGAATTGCGCGCCCGCGAATTGGGTCTTGTAAAGCGCGTTGGTCGAGTAGCAAGAACCCAGATAAAGATGTTCGAACCGTCTTCGCCCTAACTCTTTCACCGCAGTCGTCATCATGTAAAGCCCCAGGCTCCGCGCGAAATAGTTCAGATCGTAGAAAGCATAGTAATAGAACGCCATCCGCGGTTCTTCGCAGTAAAGCGTTACCGTGCCCACCTCGCGGCCATTTTCAGTATCGGTGAAGACCAGCAGGTGAGATACGATGGGGGAACTGAACAAGCCGTCCAGGCGTTCCCAACTCATGACATCAGGACCAAATTTCCGGTCCGCGTAGTCCTTGTAGAATTGGCGGCGAGTGTTGGTATAATCGAACTCGGAGCGAGGCACCATTTTGCTAGAGATCCCTTCGCCTTTGCGTAGGATCCGGCGGTTTTCACTCGAGGGCTTGAATGAGCCTAGCGGTATGCGGATTTGCCGGCAGAGATAGAAACGATCCAATTGCCGTGAGGAGGGTAGGAACCCGTGAGCAAACATGTCCGCTGGCGTCTCTCCAGCCTCCGCGAAGGCCCAGATTGCATATGGGAAAAGATAGTTGCCATAGTCGGACTTTGCCTCGGAGAAAAGGAGCTTCATGGGCGTTTGTGAGGGGGAGGGGCGATCGGCTTGCCTCGATACACTCGCTCAAGCCGGCTGCGCCATCCGGTCATCACATCGTATGAAACCGTGCTCTTCCACTTGGCAATATCATGGACGCTGATTTCCTGCGTTCCTTGGCATCCCATGACGACCACCTCATCCCAGGTCTGGGCCTCCGGGATTTCAGTCACGTCCACAATCGTGGCGTCCATCGCTACCCCTCCGATCACCGGTGCTTGGCACCCATGGATCAGAACGTAGCCCTGGTTGCGCATGCGCGGATACCCATCGGCGTAACCCATCGGGAGCACGGCGATTCGTCGTGGTGAGTTGGCCTTATAGCGCATGCCGTAGCCGACAGAGTCACCGGGTTGGATGCGGCGTATCGCCGCAATTCGTGTTTTGACGGTCATCGCCGGAGCCAAGCCTGGCAAACGCCGGCACACCGCCGAGGGATAAACGCCTAATGGGGCGATCCCAAGCCGCACCATGTCTAGGTGGGCCTGGGGCAAATCCAGAAATCCCCCGGAGTTGCAGATGTGGCGGTAGGTGGCCTTGATACCCACGATGTTCATCGTCCCGAGTACTTCTTGAAACCGTTCAAGCTGATCGAGGGCGAAACTCTTGTCCGCTTCGTCGGACATCGCAAAATGGCTGAACACGCCTTCTAGGCGCAGCGAGGCAAGTGCATTGATTTTGCGCAGGAGGGGCATGGAGTCCATCCAGGGGATTCCGTAACGGCTCATGCCGGTGTCGATTTTGACATGCACCGCGGCGCGGACCTCTCGAGCGGCTGCTTTTCGTGCCAAGCTCTCGACGGTATGAACCTGGCTCACCGCGCAACTCAGGCAAAGCTCCACGCACCAATCCAACTCCTCTTCGGTACGTTCCCCAAACACCAATATCGGGGCCTGTAGTCCCCGGTCTCGCAGGCTGACCGCTTCCTGCAAATTCGCACAGGCGAGCATCGTGGCTCCGGCCTCAACGGCCAGTTGCGCGACCGCAGTTGCGCCGTGTCCGTAGGCTTCGTCCTTCACGACCGCCGCGAAGCGAAGCGCATCCGGCTTGTGGGCCACAATGAGCCTGAAATTATTGCGCAGTTGATCGAGATTCACTTCGATCCACGCAGGCCGCCGCGGAACCTTGTTGGCAGGTGCGTCAGGCTTCATGCGCGCGCCAATCCTTTGAGTGCGGTCGGTCCATGTTTTGTTAGCTGATCCACGTTATCGCAAGGGGCGTGGGACGCAAGAAGGCAATCGAACTGGAGCCATGATGCCGACCCGCACAAGCGCAGGAGCTTGCTTGTAGTTGATCATTGGCGTCCTGCTTTGAGCGAAGCAGTGCAGCTATACTCGACTGAGGGGGCGTGGGGGTCGGAGTGACTTTGTGACCTCATCGGTTTGTGGCTGCTTCCGATAGCCATGAATCACAAGCTCAGGCCGGAACAAAACCTGATTGCATGCGCAGCCCTAGGCTGACGCACAAGTGGTCCAGGTTCTCCACTGAGCCGCAGGTCAATCGCAGCCCGGGGGCCAGAGGCAGAAGCCCACGTCGGTGCGGTAGTAGCTACCGGGGCTGCGCAGGAGTCGGACGTTTTTATAGGTCTTGGCGCGAGCCTGGTCGAGGGTCGTAGCCATTCCGATCACATCCACAATTCGATGACCGGTGGCCAGCAAATCACCATTGGAGCCGGGAGCGACCTCGTTCCAGTACAAATCGCAGTCCGGCTCCCCCAGGACCTCGACGGGCAACGACGGGCCTTGCACTTGTACATAAGGATACCCGTAACCAGCCAGGGTCACCGAGCACCCAAAACCTAGATCAGTTTTGAACCGAGGCCGTACGGGGAGGTTGCGAGCGGTTTGAACCAGGACCTCGACGGGATTCTCCAGAAGCCGCATGATCATTGCTCCGGAAGTTACGCCCAGACGGATGTTGTACTCGATCACCTTCCATCGATTCTGATGGAGGATAGCCGTCACCTGAACCGGTCCGTGATAGTTCACGGCGCGGAACCAGGGTAACAAAGGGTGCAGTAGTTGCCGGGCCAAGCCGTATTTGTCATCTGGATCTTTCTCCACGATGCCGCCGAGCGGGGCTCCAGCTACGATGCCCAAGCCGCCGGTGAAAGCGCGCTTATACTCTTGGTTGCTCGCTAGCGAGTGGATTTCGCCCGCACTCACCACAGCCAAATGTCCCGCCTCGCGATGGCCCAGATACTCCTGCAGAAAGATTCCTTCGGCGTCATCAACCCGATCCAGCCAGGCGAGCGTATCCTTCAGGGTCTGGCAGAGGATGGTGTGGATCGGGCTGGTCGGTGAGCAGAGTGGGTTCTTGATGACGTAAGGGCCTGGTTCAGCCTTGAGCATTTCACGGGCGGTGGACCGGTTCTGGGCGAGGAACGCCTTAGCAGCGCAGATTCCATGATCCAAACAGAGCTGCCTAGCGAAATCCCGCTCCCGCTCCAGTCTCATGCCTTCGCCGGTGGGACAGAAAATGGCGGTCCCAGTGGAGATTAGCTCTTTACTCCAGGGCGCCAACCACCAATCGATGGACATGGGGATGACCAGTTCCACGTCGCGCTCCCGGATTAGCGTACAGGGATTGGGAACCTGGTCTCGGGTGAATGTAGGCCCGATCAAGGAGGGGGGATGGTGGGCGTACGTTCGAGTTAAGTAGGTGGCTACACGCGCGCCGTTTTCACTTAGCGGCCGGAGCATTCCGAGAGCGAAGGAACCAACTCCAAGGGCCAGGATTGATGAGGGTCGCGGCTGGCTCATGTGAAAGGGATCATCGGGTTCTTAGAGGGAGGCAGCGCCGATGGAGCGCAGACATCCCTGCCCGCGTTCCCGAAAACTGGTTGCGGCTTAGTTTAAAGCCACACACCGTCTGATGTAAGTGGGTGTGTCCAGGTCTTCGCCCCGGTGGACGGTTGGCTCTATTTTTGCAAAACGGCCTTTGGGCACGACTTCGAGAGGAAGGATGCCTTGGCGCATTCGGGCCGCCTTCTTCCGCTGGCGAGGCGAACCGCCTCCCTGTTTGAGAAGAAGTTCCTCCACTCTCTCACGAGATAGATCGGGCGCCGGGGGTACAAAACGGGAGGCAGGGCGTTCGCCGCTGGATCGATCGGAGCCGTGGCTGGATTCCGCTTTGGCGGCGTTATATTCGGAAGCAGGATTGTCAAACTCCATGCGAGAAGTTGAACCGGCCTCCTCGCGGGTCTCTTCCGGTGGGTTTCGCTTGGTGGCGACCAGCGTGATTGTCAGGGCGTCCCCCAACGCCGGATCTACCGCGGCGCCCATGACCACCTGGGCGCCTTCACAGGCGCGGTTGATCTGCTCCATGACCTGACGGATCTCTTTAAGTGTCAGGCTGGGTCCGCCGGTCAAACTTACCAAGACCGCGTCAGCCTCGGAGAGGAGGCGCCCATTCTCCAGCAGAGGGTGAGAAACCAGGCGCTCGAGCAGTTCGCGAGCACGGCTTTCGCCTCGTGCCTCGGCTGTGGCAAAATAGCTCTCGGCTTGACGTCCTCTAACTACCCGGCAGAGGTCAGCGAAATCCACATTGATCAAACCTTCGCGGGTTACCAGGTGCAGAATGCCGCGAACACCTTGCACCAGCATGTCATTCGTGATTCGGAACGCATCAGTGAGCGCAGTGTTCTCGTCCATGAGCTGGGCGACCTTCTGATTTGGCAGACAGATGACCGCGTCGGAGGCGGTTTTGAAGTGACGCAGCGCAAGCTGGGCCTGTTGCTGCCGGCGCTGGCTCTCAAAATCGAAGGGCAGGGCAACCAGCGCCAGAACCAGAGCGCCCGACTCGCGAGCCAGCTGAGCAATTACCGGTCCCGCCCCGGAGCCAGTTCCCCCCCCTAAGCCGGCGACCACAACCAGGAGATCGCAGCCGCCACAGAGTTGGCGAAGGCGTTCAGCATCTTCTTCGGCCGCGGCACGTCCGATATCCGGATCCCCACCAGCGCCCAGCCCGCGGGTTAGCCGCGCCCCGAGCAGCACCTGATCCGGTAGGGTGGATTGCGCCAGCAGCCGAGCGTCGCTGTGGGCGCCGGCGAAACTCAAACCCGACAAGCCAGCCCGCATCATATGGCCAACGGCATTCAGTCCTGCGCCGCCCACACCGACGACCCGGATGGCAGGGGCTTTCTTGGGTTGAGCCGCCTCGATGGATGCGTTGGGTTCAGTGCTCATAAACGATGGCGATAGGGACAGTGCACTCAGTCACGGTTCAGGAGTTGGCCGATGGTTCGTTTGAGACGAAAGCCAAGTCCGCCGCGGTTACGTTGCCGGTCTTGCTGAAAAGAACCAAACTTGACCAGTCCGATTGCAGTGGCGAATTCCGGCTGAGCCAGGGTTGAAACCAACCCACTGACCGATTTCGTGGAAGCAAGAGACACCGGGAGTCCGAAAATCCGCTCAGCCAGTTTAGCGACGCCGGGCATTCGCGATCCGCCTCCACAGAGAAAAATCCCGGCGCGTAAGTAGTCGAGCAGACCGGTATTGCCGATTTCCTCAGCGATGATTCCGAAGATTTCTTCCATGCGGACACACATGATTCGGCGCAGGTGCTCCAGATTGATCGAGCGCTCGGGCAAATTATGTTCGTTGTTAAAGCTCACCATCCTGCCCTTGGCGGTTTCGTCGACTTGCGCTGCGCCATGCGCGATTTTTAAATCCTCGGCCCGCCCCATCGAGACCTTGAGCCCGTAGGCAAGGTCGTTGGTGACGTGATCTCCGCCCACCGCTAACGCGCCGGTATGCTTGATGATGCCGTCGCAATAGACGACGTACTCGGTGACCCCAGCTCCTAGATCGATCACCAGCGAGCCCAGTTCTTTGTCCCCGGTTGAAAGCACCGCCAAGGAGGAAGCCATTCCATTAAAGACGATATCTTCCACTTCGAGTTGGAGACTCTTGACTGCCCGGATTGGATTCTGGAGGCGGTTGGTTATGCCATGCACCACATGGACATCCACCTCAAGATTGGCTCCGAGCATTCCGACCGGATTCAGGATGTCCTCCTGGCCGTCGACCAGGAAGTGCTGGCGAACCACGTGGATAACGTGATGATCCGTTGGCAGGTTGATCGCCTTGGCGTTCTTCACTACGTCCAAGACGTCGTCGTCGCAGATCTCGCGGTCGGCCGAGACAATGCTGTGCCGGCCCCGGTTATTGAACCCGCGGATGTGCGCGCCGCTCACGCCCAAAAACACGCTCCGAATCTCGGCGTCGGCCATTTGTTCGGCCTCGGCGATGGCGGTACGAATATCCTCCCCTACGGCCGTTCCGTCCACGATCTCGCCCTTGCGGACGCCCCTAGACCTAGCCTGCCCCAGCCCGATCACGCTGAGCACGCCTCCAGGGCTGAACTCGCCAACCACGGCGCAGACTTTGGATGTGCCCACCTCGAGCCCGACGATTATGGAAGGGGATGGATCAAACATTTCGCTTGTGGTTGTGTAGTACCCTCGTGGGTCTTGGTTTGAATGTGGAAACGGCGCTCGCTTCCTGCCACAACACCGGATTGTTGTTGGACACCGAGAGGTCCAACGAAGCAACCATCTGCCCGCGCTTCATTCCGGCGTCGTAAACCATCTGCCAGCGTCTCAGCTGCGTTTCAAAGTTCCCTTGACCAAATGTGATGTCGTTTCCCTGACCGGTTGTCACCACCAGGACTTCAGGCTGGGTCACTTCAATGCTCTTGATATCCAGCAGGCTGGCCATAGGCGAGAGTTCGAACTCGCTAAGGAACTTGAGGGCTGCCCGGGCGGAGGGTTGGCTGACCGACTGGCCAGCGCGGAGTTCTGCGCTGTTGAGACCACGAATGATGGGCAATGACCTGAGGGCCTGTGTCATCCCGGGGCTCTGCTGGCCGGCCTGCAACGGGGGCATCACCACTCCATCCGGGTCCAGGTAGAAAACTGCGGCAATGACACTGCCATCACTCAGCGGCTGCAATGCCTGCACCTGCGCAATCGGGTCCCGCTCCGATACCCGTAGTCTTAGCAGATGAGGCAAAACGCGTTCGACAGCGACGGACTCGATCTGGGGCACCAACTCCAGGTCTCGCCTAATTCGGGTCAGGTCCAGCGCCAAAGTGTCGTCACCCAGGCGGAGTCCCGCCCATTGGCGGACCTGCTCCGCCAGAACCCAGCCGTCCGTCTGCACTTCAATGGTGTTGAGGGCGAACGCCTCCTTATCGAGGACTGGGTGAATCCTGAACCAACGCAGCAGTGCCATCGTGCCGTAGGCTGAAAACACCGCAACAAGCCCGACGGCCAAGCCGAGGCGGAAGAGGCGCATGCGTGATTTCTTGGTCGGCACTGCGCGCATGCGCACATCCAGAACCTCAATGCGATCCGCGCGCCGGTTCTTTTCTTTCCGTCTGAACCACATGCTCAAGAAAGGTTGTTCATCCGAGGCCGGTGGGTTTTAGAGACTGTCGACTCAAAGCCATTTCGATCATCTTCGAGCACAGGGCGGCGAAATCCAATCCAACCAGTGCTGCCGCTTTAGGGAGCAGGCTGGTTTCAGTCATCCCGGGCAAGGTGTTGACCTCCAGGACTACCGGCGAACCGTCCGGGCGAACCATGACGTCAACGCGAGCATAATCGCGCCCCCCGACCGCTCGGAAGGCGGCCAGTGCGGCTGCCTGAATTCGATCGGTCGTTTGGCCATCAAAGCGGCCTGGACAATAGTAGTTAGTGGCACCTTTGGTGTATTTGTTGTGATAGTCCAGGACGCCCTGTTTGGGTTCAACTTCTATGACCGGAAGGGCGCGATCCTCGAGGATCCCCACAGTAGCTTCTCGCCCTAGTACCTGTTTCTCCATCAGAACTTCAGAGTCGAACGCTAGCGCGGACTTTAATGCCTCGGAGAACTGGTCGACGTTGTCCAGGAAATGCAGGCCGACGCTCGAGCCCTGACGGACGGGTTTGAGGACTACTGGCGGCTGCCAGCCTGCCGGCCAGGCGCTGGCGGGGTCCTTGAGCACGACGAAGGGTGCCGTGGGCACTCCTTTTTCCTCGCACTTCTGCTTGGTCAGCACCTTGTCAAACGCGACCCTGCTGGATTCTGAATCGCATCCGGTGTAGGGCAGACCGAGCGCTTCCAGTCGGCGCTGCACGGTTCCATCCTCGCCATACGTACCGTGAAGAGCCAGGAAGACGACTTGCGTTCCAGTCGGCATGGTCCAAGCGTCGTCCACCGGATCCAGTTGCTCGACCTCATGGCCCAGTGAACGCAAGGCACCAATCGCCGCTGCGCCCGAGCGCAGCGAAACTTCACGTTCCGCCGATGGCCCACCGAGCATCACTGTGATTTTCATGAGTGTTCAGTTGCCGGTCCCCCGCCGGCTACGTCGTCCTCACCGATGATCTCGACTTCGGTTTCCAGCTCAATGCCCCGCTCAGCGCGAGCGTGGGCGCGGACGAACTCAATCAACGCCAGCACGTCGGCCGCTTTCGCTTTGCCGTCGTTGACGATGAAGTTGGCATGCACGGTCGAGACTAGCGCTCCCCCACGCCTGAGCCCTTTGAGGCCTAATTCTTCGACCAGTTTTCCGGCTGGCACCGTCGAAGGGTTCTTGAACATGCAACCCGCGCTGGGATCATGGGGCTGGGTGTCCCACCGACGTCGGCTGAAAGCGTCCATCCGCTCTCTGATGGCTTGCTCAGCAGAAGGCGCTCCTCGAAGCACTGCCCCTAGAGCGATATTCTCGATGAGCATCGGACAACTACGATACCGAGGGTGCGCGTCCGCGGCGGTACATTCACCTACCCGGCCCAGTGCGTCCATGAACCGCAGGCTCTCGACCACCTCGAAGGTAGCCGAACCCATTGCCCCCGCGTTCATTCTTAACGCTCCCCCTAGGCTGCCTGGAATTCCTTCGAGAAACTCCAGGCCCGCCAGTCCACTCCGGCGCGCCTCGACGGCGAGGTGCTTTAACCTTACTCCGGCACCGCAACGCAGCCTCGTACCGTCCACTTCAAGCCGGGCAAAAGCGGGGCCAGCCAGGCAAATGACTGCACCACGGATTCCGCCGTCCCTGACCAGAAGGTTGGACCCGCGACCCAGGATCATATGGCGCAGGTGCCTTTGTTTGCAGAAGGCCAAGGTGGCCGCCAAGTCTTCCTCAGTTGCGGGTTCGACGTACAGGTCTGCGGGTCCGCCCACGCGGAGCGTGGTGCGCCGCGCCATAGGCTCCAGGCTTCGCACGACCGACGAACTGGAGAGTCGGCCTACGAGGTCCGAACACAAGCTGGCCAGGCGGCTTTGTTCGGCCGCATTTAATGAGGGCGAGGGTGCGGAGGCAGCGATCGCTGGGTCGAGAGACATTAGGGTGCTCAAGGCGCTCATTCGACCACGGGCGGAGCGGTTGCTCGGGATGGACCGGTCAGCGGCATAGGGGGCTGCCAAGCTGGCAGTTCATTCGTGCTGGATGAGTGGTTCAGGTTAAGCTGCGAACGTGATTGCGGAGGTAGCGAGGCGATAATGGCTTGGGCTACCGCGTCGGCGGCCTGCGGGAAGGCCCATTGGCGCAACGCATCACGGATCACTTTGCGCACTACCGATTCTTTGAGCAGTTCGCGGATTTCCCAGAGCAGGGTTTCAGGAGTGGCTTTGGCCTGGAGTTGGTAGCGGGCCGCTCCCGTTTCCGCGAACGCGCGAGCATTGAAGTACTGGTGGTTATCGGCAGCGGTCGGATAGGGCACCAGGATGGAGGGAATCCCCATTGCCGCGATTTCAGCCAAGGATGATGCTCCAGCTCGACTTATCGCCACCGTTGCCGCTCCCAACGCCATCTCCATTTCCGTCAGGAAAGGCGCGACCATTGCCTTTCGCCCCGTTGCCGAATAGGCAGCACGGGCGCGCTCAGCATCCCGTTGACCGGTCAGGTGGATGAATTGAAGGCCTGGCTCCAAGAGCGCCAGAGAAGGCAACAGGCGCAGTACCAAATCGTTGAGTGTGGTGGCTCCCTGACTGCCGCCCATGATCAGAAGCACCGGTTTGTCGGGCTTGAGACCCAGGGCGACGCGGCAGGCGCCGGGGTCCTGCTCTTCAAATTGAGAGCGGACCGGCATTCCCGTCGTCTGCACTCGCTGCTGCCAAAGGCGTCCCGACGCCTCCTGGAAATAGACAAAGGCTTCATCGACCACATGCGCGAGCCAGCGGTTGGCGCGACCCGGGATGGAGTTAGCTTCATGCAGAAATGCCATCGATCCTCGCCTGATGCCGGCGAGAACCGGCGGGGCACTAGTAAACCCGCCCATGCCTAACACGGCTGCGGGACGATGGGTTCGGAATAGTCTTCGAGCCATTCCCCAAGAGCGGATGAAGCCAGTCAAAAACGCCGTCCCCCGGCCCTGCTCCAAGCCCACGGCGGGCAGAGTCGCCACCTCCATGCCACGCAGCGTTCGCACTGCCTGTTGATCGACCTCTTTGGGCGAGATGAGCAGGAGCAGTTTACAGCCTCGCATTTGAAGCGCTTCAGCCACCGCCAACCCCGGAAAGAAATGCCCGCCGGTGCCCCCGCAGGCGATCGCGATCAGAGGTTTTGGTGCTTTGTTCTGCATTAGGCGAGTTGCGTGACCGCCATTCCAGGCAGAGTGGCAAGAGATGATTCAGTTTCTGCCGCAACCTCAGCTTGACGGGCGATGCTCACGAGGATACCCGCGCAGAAAAGCACAATGATTAGGTTCGAGCCGCCGTAGCTCAGGAAGGGGAGAGCCAACCCCTTGTTCGGCAGCGCCCCGGAGACGACACCGATGTTGATCAGTGCCTGGACACCAATCAAGAAAGTGATTCCGGTTGCGAGCAAGCGTCCGAACGCGTCCGCTGCGCGCCAAGCGACGGTTAATCCGCAAAGAAATAGAATTGTAAAGGTCAAGAGCACCGCCGCCGAGCCAATAAACCCAAACTCCTCGCCGACAATGGCGAAGATGAAATCGGTCCAGAATTCGGGGACGAGTTTTTTTTGAGTGCTGTGGTTGAGTCCTACGCCTCCCACTCCGCCCGAACCAAGAGCCAGACGCGATTGCCAGACCTGAAAGCCGAGCCCGCTTTTGGTTTCCTCCAAGTGGAGCCAGCTGTAGATGCGGTCGCTGCGGACTGGGTTATAGATCAGGAGCACGCCGACGAAGGCTGCGCCAAAGACCGCCGGTGGCAGGAGATAGTACCATCTCGCGCCCGCCACCAGCAATACTACGCCGGTGACGGAGGCGATCAATATTGCGGTCCCCCAGTCCGGCTCAAGAAACAGGAGGCCCAGAACCAGACCTACGCTCAGGATGGGAACGAGGATGCCACGGCGGAAGGAGTGCATGAACCGCTGAGCGTACGCGCCGTAATGTGCCAAGCCGATGAGAACGGCAAGTTTCGCGAAGTCCGAAGGTTGGAACTGGAATCCACCCGTTCGAAACCAACGGCGTGCGCCGTTGGCTTTGTGGCCCAGTGGCGGAATGAGCACCAGGATGAGCATGAGGACGGCAAGCAGGGCTAACGGCCAGGCAAAACTGCGAAGCCGGCGGTAATCGACCCAGGCGAGGGCGACACCGCCGGCTAATCCAATTCCAGCCGCAATGGCCTGGCGCGACACAAACTTGGTGCTGTGGTCCCACGGGCTGACGCTAAAGAGCATGACCAGCCCGAAACCGAGAAGGCCTAGCACACACAGCACCAAGAGTGTCGTTATTGCTTTCATCAAGCTTAGCCAGGCTACCTTTCCGAGCGGTTTGGCTGTGCGCGGGGTCGGCCTTCAAAAGCGCCGCGCTCACAGCCGGTCGCTCGGGAGTTTAGTGATTGCTGGATGCCATCAGCGTTGGAGGTGCGCTCAGTGCCAAACGAGGCTGGGTCGGCTCAGCCGCTGCCATTGCTGTTTTGGCGGCGGGGATCTTCAGCTTTTGGCCCACATGAATGCGGTCGGTCTTGAGACTGTTAGCCGCGCGTAGCGACTTGACACTGACATGGTATTCGTGAGCGATTTTAGTCAGATTATCTCCCGTTCGCACTACGTGTAGAGCGCCCGCCTTGTCGCCTGTCGAGGTCGCCACGGCTTTAGTGTCGCTTGCGGCCAGCCCATTGGCCTTGTCGCTGCCACCCGTCACGGCGGAGGCAGCCGACGCGCCCGTGGCGGCCGTTGACGCCGCCGCCGGGATGTTAAGCTTCTGGCCGACCTTCATTTTCTTGGGATTCAGGCCGGGATTCGCCTTCAGGAGCGCGACGGTCGTGACTCCGTGATCCTTGGCAATCTTGGCAGGGTAGTCGCCCTTGACCACAGTGTAATCGGTGGCCGCCGAGGACGGCGTGACCGCCGGCGTAATGGGTGCGGCTGGGGGAGTCGCAACCGTCGTCGTGGTCGAGACCGGATTGGTGGGGGTTTGCGTCGCGGCGGTGGATTCCGCCGCAGTCGGCGCGGCGGTTGTTCCGCCGTTGGTTGAGTCTGCCCCTGCGTACGGGTTGTTGGTCAGTGGCGGAATGTCTAGGTTGGTATTGCCGAGCGCCGTGTTTGCGGCGGTCGCGTTTTCGGTGGGGTTCTTCTTACACCCTTGGAAGAGCAAGCCGCCAAGGAAGACGGCGTGCAGAGCAACGATGCTCATGACGAAGATGCGGACGTTGGATTTGCCTTTGGCCGGCTGCGAGAGCGGGCTTAGTGGCGGCAGTGGATTTGGATTATTCATGGGATCTTTAATGGTGGTTGGGATGCCTGTAGTTGAGGAGTAGGGTTGAACGACAATTCGCACCGGGTTCTACCCTCAGAAAACTCGATGGACAACGTGCTCTATTCCGGTGTCGCTGACGGGACGCATTCAGAGTCATCGGCCGGTCATACGTGACCGGCCAGCGAAACACTTCACCCGCGTGACAGGGGATTTTTGTGATTCCCGAACGCAGATGAGCCGGTGACAACCCGATAACTCCACCCGAAACCGCGCAGACCGTCGCAACTAGGTGTGCTTCTAACAACGAACCCGAGGCCGCGCAAGGAGTAAAAAGACCCTTCGCCCTGCTTCGGCAGCCGACGCGCCGTCGTTGTCCACAGCGTATCGATTTGCCGGCCTCGCCGCGATCGCTCGCGGCGGGGCAGCGCCTGTTCTTAACTCCCAGTTGTGGCTTCGAGTTCACCGCACTTTTAACGTAGCTAGTGCCAGTATTGCGCAGAAAATTCCTAAAATGTAAAATCGTGTGACCACGGTTGATTCATACCATCCAAGCTTCTCAAAATGGTGGTGAATGGGGGTCATCAAAAAGATCCGTTTCTCGATGCCGTAACGGTGCTTGTAGTACCGAAAGCAACTCACCTGGATGATCACGGAGAGGGCTTCCGCCACGAAAACTCCCCCGGCGATCGGCAGCACCAATGGCTGATGGATCAGAACGGCCACAATTCCCAGGACGCCGCCCAAAGCCAGCGAGCCGGTGTCGCCCATGAAGACCTGGGCAGGGTGGCAGTTAAACCAAAGGAAACCCAGACCCGCGCCGAAAATGGCCGCGCAGATGACCGTTAGTTCGCCGGCATCCGCCACGTGAGGAACCTGCAGATATGCGGCCCAACGGGCATTACTAGCGACGTAGGTCAGAACCATGAATACAGCCACAACGATGAGAGTGCAGCCAATTGCAAGCCCATCCAGACCATCGGTTAAATTTACGGCGTTCGAGCTGCCCACAATTGTTAGCACAGTCAGTACAATGCCGGTGCCGCTGGCCCCGGTGAGGATGGGGCGCTTGTAGAGGGGCACCATGATGTCGCTGATCAGTTGATGGGTCGACGGCAGGCTGCACAGGTAAACGGCGATGAAGAGTCCGAGCGCGACCTGCACCAGCAGTTTGACCCGTGCAGTGGTGCCACGGCTGTTCTGGCGGGTGATCTTGGCATAATCATCGTAAAAGCCCAAAGCCGCCAACCCCACTAACGGCACTAGCGTGAGCACTACCAATGGCTTCCATTGCGCCCACAACAGCGCTGTTAGGTCGATCACCAGAACGATGAGCAGTCCACCCATCGTGGGCACTCCCCGTTTATCGCGTCGGTTTTTCAGCCCGCCGGCTTCTTCCGCTTTATCGACGTAGGCTTGGCCAAACTTAAGCCGCTGGAGCCACCCGATGACCTTGGGTCCGAGCCACAGGCTTAACAACAAGGCGGTGATTGCGGCTCCGGCGGTTCGGAAGCTGATGTAGTGAAAGACGCGCAAGCCCGAGAGCACCTCGCCCGCACGAGTGCCCGCGCTCACGCGGAGCAAATATTGGCTCAAGTAGAAAAACATCTCAGGATGCGTCTTTCATTATTGGCCCAAGCATCTCGATCACTCGCTCCAAAGCAGTGGCCCGCGATGCCTTTACGAGGACCCAATCGCCAGGCCGGGCTACGGCGCGCAGGGCTTCAGCCGCTGCTTGGATGTCCACGAACGCCTTGGCCTCGCTTAGCCCAGCCCGCTGCGCTGCCTGGCACATCACCGGCGCCATGCTCCCCACCGCCAACAAGCAATCCATGCCTATCGCCGCGGCACACGCACCCACTTCGTTGTGGGCGGCGTAGCCGGCTTGTCCAAGCTCGGCCATATCCCCCAACACGGCGATCTTTCGCCCGTCGCCGGCCACGTCCACGAATGTCTGGAGGGCGACCCGCATGGAATCGGCGTTGGCGTTGTACGCATCATTGAGGATATTGATGCCGCTGGCTTCCTGTAACTCTAGCCGCATCTTCGCGGGTCGGCACCGCGCCAAGCCGGCTGCCAGCTCGCCTTTTTCAAGTCCCAGTTCCGCTCCCACTGCTAAAGCCAAGAGGGCATTATTGACCTGGTGGTATCCGAGCAGGCCGACTCGATACTCGCCGGACCACTCCCCTCGGGGGGCCTCCACCGTGAAAACTGTGCCCCGGTCGGTAACTTGGGCCTCCACGGCGCGCCAGTGATTTCCCGCCTTCCAGCCCGAACGCACCACTCGGGCACGGGTTCGTGCAGACAGACGCCTGCAAAAGTTATCGTCGCCCGAGAGAAATAGGACGCCGTTGGCTGGCAGCAGCTCGGCCAGCCATCCTTCCTCTTCGGCTACTCCTTCAAGGTCGTGGAAGAAGGCCAGGTGTTCGCGACCGATGCTAGTAATGACACCGTACCTGGGCTGGATCATCTGGATCAAGGGTGCCAGTTCGCCCGGATGGTTGGTACCCGCTTCCAGCACCGCCGCCTGGTGGCTGTTGTCTAGTCGCAGGAGCGTGAGCGGAACCCCGATATCGTTGTTAAAACTTCCTTCGCTGGCGAGAGTCCGGAATCGCTGGCCGAGCACGTGTGCGACCAACTCCTTAGTGGTTGTTTTTCCGTTTGAACCCGCCACGGCCACCACCGGCAAGCTAAACCGCCGGCGATTGAAGGCTGCAATCTGCCCGAGGGCCCTGCGGGAGTCCGGTACCGCAATGACACCGCAGGCCGGCAGCGGTTCTGCCAATCGAGCGCGTTCGACCAGAACGCACGCCGCCTGGCGCTTAGCCGCCTCCACCGTGAATTGGTGACCATCGTGACGATCTCCGCGCAGGGCGATAAACAGATCTCCTTGCTTAATTCGCCGGGAGTCCGTGCTAACGCCCCCCAATTGAGTCTGGGGCTCACCGCGCACGATCTCGCCCTCGCAAGTTCGCGCGACCTCTTGAATGGAACTGGCTTCCATGAGCATGGGTCGATTTAGTTAGCCGTATCCGAGAATCTGGAGAGTCTCCCTCGCGTGCTGGCGGTCGTCGAAGGGGATGACCGTATCTTGGAATTCCTGGTAAGTTTCGTGGCCTTTGCCGGCGATCAGGACCGTGTCGCCTGGCTCAGCTCGTCGTATCAATTCATCGATCGCGCGGCGCCTGTCTAATTCCACGAGGTAACCGTCTTGGCGAGCTGCTTGATAGCCCGTTTCGATCGCCGCAGCGATCTCCTCGGGAGATTCTCTACGGGGATTGTCGTTGGTAATGATGGTGAAGTCGGCTAACTCGGCAGCCGCTCGTCCCATGGCTGCGCGCTTGCCGATATCCCGGCTGCCGCCGCAGCCAAAGGCCAGAAGGACTCTGCCGGTGCCGATCTCCCGTAAGGTCGAAAGCGTGTAGCGTAATGCGCTCTCGCTATGGGCGTAATCCACGAAAACGCTGAACGGCTGGCCGTGCTCGAGACGCTCCAGGCGTCCTGGCACGGGCGGCATGGATTCCAACGACGAACGTAGTGCATCCTTGGGCCATTCGAGCACCAAACCGGCTCCGAGGGCGGCCAAAGCATTATAGACGTTGTGCCGTCCGATGAGGGGTAGATGGCACTGGAAGGCCCCCCCCTCACCCTCGACCCACATCCGGGTTCCGTCCGGGCGTAATTCGATCTTGGAAGCCCGCAACCGCGCTGAAGCATCCGTGCCGTAAGTCAGCCTGACCTCCGCAGTAGTTTCTTTCGCCAATCGCGCGCCGAAGGCGTCGTCAATATTGATGACCGCGCCGCCGGGCTTGGTTCCGGCCCGCAATGCCTCGAAGAGCCTGCGCTTCGCGGCAAAGTAGGCTTCCATCGTGCCGTGGTAATCGAGGTGGTCTTGGGTGAGGTTTGTAAAAACGGCCAGGTCGAAAGAGATATCGGCCACCCGACTCTGTTCCAGCGCATGTGAACTCACCTCCATCACGCAGGCGTCGCATCGAGCCCGAACCATCGAGGCGAGCATTTGTTGAATCTCCAGGGCCTCAGGCGTAGTCCTTTGCGCTGGGATCACGCGTTCGCCTACCTCGTAGCGAATTGTGCTCACCAATCCTGCGGAAAGGCCGGCGACTTCAGCCATGTGCTTGAGCATGAAGCAGACGATGGTTTTCCCGTTGGTGCCGGTTACCCCAATGACTTTGAGTCGCGTACTGGGGTGCTCATAATAGGCGGCTGCTGCCCGAGCCAAGGCCTGGCGCGCGTCGGGAACCCTGATCCTGGTCGTGCGGAGCGGCACAACTCCGTTGTTCTCGCAGATCACCGCCGCCGCTCCCCGCTCCACGGCCGTGGCGATGAATTCGTGCCCGTCCACGTTGAGCCCGGGCACGGCAAAAAAGACCATTCCCGGTGTTACACGCCGAGAGTCGTAAGCCAAGCCGGCAATCTGTCGGTCCAGGGGTCCGTCAACGGTGGAGGGTCCGAGCTTCTGGATGAGGGTTCGCAGCAGCATAGCTTAGTCAGATTCGAATCCCGGGCTGGCGGCCGTGAGCAAGTCCGAGCCGCTCTTTGTACGGGAATCAGGCTGCAACTCGGGCTGGAGGCGCAGATATTTCGCGACTCTTTCCGCGATCTCGTGGAAAACAGGCCCGGCAACTTCGCCCCCGTAGTGGCCGGCCTTTCGATCCGTATCATGCAGGTCATCCAGGACGACCGAAATGCACAACTGGGGGTCATCCGCCGGAAAGAAACCGATGAACGACGAGAAATAAACTCCAGACTTGTAGGTGTTGTTGACCCATTTTTCCGCAGTTCCCGTTTTTCCAGCCACGGTGAAATAATCCAGCTTCGCCTTAGGCGCGGTGCCGCCAGGCTCAACGACCGTTTTCAACGCGGTGACCATGAGCCGCGCCGCAGCGGGAGATACGACCTGGCGGATCGGTTCCGGGTGGTTTTCCCTGAGCACGCGGCCGTTTCCGTCCTCCACCTTGGCCACCAATATCGGGCGCATTAAGCGGCCGTCATTGGCAATCGCCGCCATCGCCATTGCCATCTGGAGCGGAGTCACAAGGAGTTCGTGTCCCATCGGAATACGCGAGATCGACACGGGTTCCCACTTCTCAGGAGACCGTAAATAACCGCGCGATTCGCCATTGAGCGGAATGTCGGTTAGATCAGAAAAACCGAAATCCCGGATGTACTGGTAAAGTTTGGATTTCCCGAGCCGAATCCCCACTTTGGCCGCCCCAATGTTGGAGGATTTGGTGATGATGTTGAGTACGGAGAGCACTCCGTAGGGTTTATGATCATGCAGGACCAAGCCCTCGAATCGGAATTGGCCGTTCTCACAATCGAATTGGTCATTTAGGGAAACCGCCTGCGAGTTCAACGCCCCCGAAATCACCACCACCTTGAAGGTAGAGCCGGGCTCGGTTGGGTCTGAAATGGCGCGATTGCGCAAGGCGGATGCAGAAGCTTTGCTATAGAAGTTGGGATCGTAGGTTGGAAGATTCGCCAGGGCCAGCACCTCTCCTGTTTTCGGTCGGATGACCAGCGCGGTAACGCTTCCAGGGTGGTGTTGTTCGTAGGCTCGCTGGATTTCCGTCTCGACTATGCTTTGAACACCTGCGTCAATAGTCAGAATCACATTCTGTCCTCGGCGCGCCGCCACTTCCTCGCCGCTGCTCGACCAACCCGAGACCCCAGTCAACACTTGATCCATCGTCAGCTCGATGCCGCTTAAACCGTGGGTTTCGGCGACGCGCCCCTGGTCGCCCTCTCGCTCATCCGTGGTGGAGTATCCGAGCACGTGCGCGGCTAATGACCCGCTGGGATACTGCCGCAGTTCGTCGTCCTCGCCAAAAACGGCTCTTTCTCGAATCGCCTGACAGGCCGAACGCTGGCGGGACCGCAGGTGCCTTTCGTCCAACCCGAAAGAAAGACGGCTCATGGCCTGGGTCACCTGAAGCCAATCGTGCAACTGGACCTTGCGTTTTAGGACTACGTAGGAATTGGTTACCACTTTGCCCGTCGCGTTGGTGCGGGCCTGGGGTACAAAACGTTGTAAGAGCTGTCCCTCAGCAATGCCCAATATCGGGGCAAGCGTCCGTGCTACCAGGACCTGCTGCGTGCCTAAGAGCGTGGGATCAACACAAACAGTCTTCACCGGGACGCTCGCAGCTAGGAATGTGCCGCCTGAATCCAAGATCGCCCCCCTGAGCGCTGGGTGCACCGCCATCCGTTGAAGGTTCGCCAGAGCGAGCGCCCGGAACCGCGCGTGTTGGTCCACTTGGATGTGCCAGAGCCACCCGCCGAGACCCGTGAAGGCCGCAACCAAGGCCGTCCCCATCAACAACATCCAGCGAAATGGAGCCGCTGAGTTCATGGTCGACTCTCCCCGCTGGCCACGCGAATGATTTCCCCTTGTTGCACTGTTGCGCGCGATGGCTCGGGCAGGTGCAGGATCTGTTCGGGCTGTGGGAGCGTCAACCCAAGGTTCAATTCTTTGACCCGAGTCTCCAAAAAACGGTAGGAGCGCAGGTCCTCTAGCTGGCGCGCAAAATAGCTGTTCTGCATCCGTAAATCCTCCAATTGAGCGCGCTTGCGTCGAATCTGGTGCTCAAAATCCTGATTCCGATTGCGATGCCAGACATAACCAATACCGGCCCCGGCAAAGAAGCCGCACAACAACAGCGTCCCCAGTACGTTGGTCAAGCGCACTGGCGCTACTTGTGACCGTCGGTTCTTGAGCATAACTGTCGTTATTCAATTCAATTAAATCTTCTGCATGACCCGCAATTGCGCACTGCGCGCCCGCGGGTTTTCCGCGACTTCCGCCGCGGTGGGCCGGATCGCCTTCCGACTCACCCATATCAGCTCGGGCCTGCGAGGCTTTCGCAGCTCAGGCACATCCACATAGCCTTCGATCGAATAATCTCGGGCCAAAGCTCGCCCAAAGGCCTTCACGATCCGGTCTTCGCCGGAATGAAAAGTTATCACGGCCAGCCTGGCGGCCGGGCGCAGCAGCTTAAACGTTGCTGCCAGCCCGCGCTCCAGTGCCCCAAACTCGTCGTTCACCGCGATTCTTAGCGCCTGGAATGCACGGGTTGCCGGGTGAACGGCCCGGCCCCCGCGCGGCAGCAGTCGACAGACGAAGTCCGCCAGCTGCGTGGTGGTGGTGAAGCCACCCCGGGGCCGCTCCAGCACAATCGCGCGCGCCAGCCGTCGGGCCGCCGGCTCGCCGCCGTAATCTCGCAATATCCGTTCCAGTTCCGTGGCCTCGGCGCGATTGACGATGTCCGCCGCCGTCTGGCCTTGGAGCGGGTCGAAACGCATGTCCAGAGGCCCGGAAAACCTGAAGCTGAATCCCCGGGCGCGATCGTCCAGTTGGACCGAACTCAAGCCCAGGTCCAGTATCACACCATCGCAGCTTTCGGCTTCTATCCATTGATCCAAGTCAGAAAAATTGCCCTGCCGCAGCTCACAACGATCCGCGAAGGTCGCCAGCCTCTGCCGCACCCATTCCACGGCGCTGGCGTCCCGATCGCAGCCAAAAAGCCGGCCCGTTGGCGAACTGGCTTGAAGAATTGCTTCGGCATGACCACCCCGACCAAGCGTTCCATCCACATATCGGCCGCCAGGGCGTGGGGCCAACGCCTCCAACGCTTCGGGGAGCATTACTGGTTGATGCTGGCTCGGGCACACGAGTCATTGGGCATTAATGCTCGACCTGATGGAGGCTCCGGACCGGTTCCGGGACTCCTGCGGGCCGTTTCACCAGAGGTTTGGTTTGAGCGCGAGCCGGATTGGGCTCTGCTGGCACTATCTCCAGATCGTCCTCTTTAAGGTCGTTGCGCACGACTCGCACGCCCGTGAGCGAAAGTTCCGCTTGGATCAAGCGACGGTTGCCCACTCGAGCACCGCGCCTCATGAAAGGATTAAACCGATTGAGAAACCTGACCAGTCGGTGCCAGTGTCCCGCCGGCGGAAGGCTTATCGTGGGCAGATCCTTGATGGCCCGCGCAGGTGTAAATGGGGTTGTGGATCCCTCGTGTCGATCCCGCCCGGTCACGGCAGTAGATGTCTCAGGCCCCGAAGATAGGACGAAGGGTTCGGGTGCAGCTGGTAAAGTGTCCGCCAGGGCACAAACGGGTTCCTCGATCGCCCCATCCGGAGCGGCTGGGGCGGGCTTGCCAAACTTCGGCATCGCCGCCGCATCCACCATTTTGAAGGGTGCTGGAGCGTTGCGCACACCCCTGAAGCTTCTACTGGCCGCGAGTAATTTGGTAAGGTCGATCATGGCTAGATTGAGCTGAACAACACGCTCGAGTCGGTGGAATTGGCTGTCTCGGCTGGTTGGATCAAATCGAAATCTTCGGGCCGCCAGACGCGGAAATAGTCGACCATTCCCTCGAGGACCACCTGCTTTGTGATTGAGAGTTTTTCGGCGAGGGTTTGGGGCAGGGAGAAACGGCCGGCGCTGTCCAGAGTGGCCACGTCGGAGAAATTGGAAACCCATGCTCGCATTTGATCCCCTTGAGCGTCGCCCATTTTTGTTTCACTGATTTTCTGGCGGACCATTCGCCATTTCTCAGGCGGGAACCCGATCAAACAGGGGGGATGGGGTGCAGGGCGCCGCCAGAGCATTAGGCGGATCTTGTAATCGTCTTCAGATGGATCAGGGCGCCACTTGGATGGGAGCTGAACACGCCTCTTATCATCGACCCCATGCTTATAGCTGGAGAGGTAATCGATCGGTTCTCTCGTCGGGTCGTCCGGCATTCAGTTCAGGATCGTGCGGAAAAGTGCTTTCCATCCGACCCATAACGCCACATTTCTACCCATTTCGACCCACCGAGTCAATGAGTAAATCTATCTGACTGATAGAAACTATTCACAACCCCCTGTTTATAACCCCATAAGGCCCGTGAATATCAGAGTCTTACGACGATATGTTCGTTGTGAATAACTCTCCCAACAAATCGGCGCAAGCTTTTTCCTCGGTTTCCATGAGAACGTCGCTACAAAGCCCGATGGCCGATGCGCCGCAGCGTTGACCCACGATGAAACTTTTCTATTCGGGCCCTTTTATTACTGCCGAAACGCTGGTCGTAATGCTCGAAAAGCACAGCATATCAGCAACTTGCGAGCCCACCGCGAGTGCCTCGGAGGATCCCGACGACCTCGGTCGGCCGGCGAGGGTCTGGGTTGCTGAGGAGGATTTCGATGTCGCGCATCGATTGTTCTACGGCGAGAAGGAGGGAGAGCTGTGAGCTTGTAGAACCGTTCCAACCGACGGCGGATTGAATTCACGGCCCTGAGGAGACGGTCAACAGCGACTCAGCGTGTCGGCGTGCGGCCTCGGACTGGCCTCCTAGCATCCGGGCTAACTCAGTGATCCTCTCCTCACGGTCCAGGGTTTGGACGCGTGAAATTGTGCGGCCGGTGTGTAACTCCTTGGTCACCAAGCAGTGAGACGAAGCGGCGGCCGCTACCGGGGCCAGATGGGTAATGCAGAGCACCTGCCGGCGCCGCGCAATCTGCCGCATCTTCTCTCCCACCGCCTGGGCAGTCTCGCCCCCGACGTTCGCGTCAACTTCGTCAAAGACCAGAACAGGGATTTCGTCTTGCACCGCGAGGACGGTCTTCAGCGCCAACATCACGCGGGCCATCTCCCCAGACGAGGCAATCGCTCTTAGTGGTCGCGCGGGCTCGCCGGGATTAGGCGCAAACATGAATTCGATAGTGTCCAGGCCGCTTGCGGACCAAGCTGTGGCTGCTGCCGGCATCTCCGGCAATGAGGTCAGCTCAACCAGAAATTGACTCTTCCTGAAGCCCAAATCGGCCAGTTGCCTGCCCACAGCTGCCGCAAGCTTGGGGATCACCTGCTGGCGGTGGAGCGAGAGCTGCCGGCCGGCCTGAACCAGCTTTTGACCAATGTCAGCCAGTTGCCGGTTGATTCGTTCGATCTCCGCGTCGCGGCTCTCAAGCTGGTTCAGTTTGGCCCGGGCTTGCTGACCGAACTCCAGTACGGCCGCGAGGGTGTTGCCGTATTTTCGTTTGAGGCCATGAATGAGATTGAGCCGGTCCTCGAGGGATTGGAGCCGCGCCGGGTCCAATTCGATACGGTCCGCGTATCGTGCTAGATCGGCGCTCAGGCTGTGGAGCAAAGCCAAGGCTTGGCCGTGCGAGGCAACTAGCTCTTCGGCAGCGGGGTCGAGCCGTTTGATTTCCTGGAGGAACCGGCCTATCGCCCCGGCTTGGCTCAGCAGCGAGTTGTCTTCTTCGCTGAGAATGTTCAGCGCCGCCTGAGCGACTTGCAAGAGTTTGGCGGCATTACTCGCGCGTTGGTGCTGGTGCTCGACTTCGGCTTCCTCGTCCGGCTTTAGCTGGGCGGCTGCGATCTCGTTGGTTTGGTGACGAAGGAGGTCCAACTGTTGCGCATAGGTCTGTTCATCCACGATCAGGGCTGACTTTTCGCGCTCGAGCAGGCTGCGTTGTCGAGCCAACTCGCCGAATTCCTGGACCTTGCTCTCGAGCCCTCCATAGGCGTCCAGGATTGCCAACTGTCGGCCCGTGCGCAGTAAGGATTGATGATCATGCGGCCCGTGCATATCGACCAGTCGATCTCCGAGCTCAGAGAGGACGTCTAGCGTGGCGGGGCTGCCGTTAATGAACTGGCGGTTGGTGCCGGCCGCGCTGAAGGTGCGCTTGAGGATCAACTGGCCGCGGTCGCAGGGCTCGAGGCCGTGTTCCTCCAGGAAGGCAGCTAGGCCGGCACCCAGGCGAGCCACCTCAAATACCGCTTCTACGGTGCAGCTTTCCGCCCCCGCTCGCAGCAGATTGCGATCCGCTCGCTGCCCCAGAAGGAGGTTTAACGCCCCGATAATTACCGATTTGCCCGCGCCGGTTTCCCCGGTAATGGCCACCAAGCCGGCCGACAACTCCAGGCGAATTTCGTCCACCAAGGCTAAGTTTTTGATGCGCAAGGAGGCAAGCATGCCCAGATTTCGTTCGCCCCGAATTTGGCGAGTATGTAAGCTCCACGCAAAAGAAAAGTTGTCGTGTCTTCAGTGTTTTCCTTCACGTTTCTAGGTTCGGGCACCTCGCAGGGTGTTCCGGTCATCGGGCGTGATTACCCCCCGGCCTTTCTGGCCAATCCCAAGAACCATCGCACCCGTCCGTCCATCTATATCGCGACCCCAGCGCTCAAGGTGGTGGTGGACACCACGCCCGAGTTCCGTATCCAAATCTTGCGAGAGAACATTCGCTGGCTGGACGCGGTGGTCTTCACGCACTCCCACGCGGATCATATCATGGGCTTGGACGACTGCCGTCGCTTTTGCGATTTGCGTGGTGGCCCTCTCCCGATTTTTGCTTCCGCGATCACCATGGGAGATCTAAGGCGAGTCTTTCATTATGCCTTCAACGGCAAACCCGTTCCTAAAGGCTATTTCGCCCCCGAGCCCCACATAGTTGACGGGCCGTTCACTCTTGCTGACCTGCAGATCTCTCCTTTCCCCTTGCCGCACGGGTCTATTACCACCAACGGTTACCTCTTTACTCAGGGCGATCGTAAGCGCTTGGCTTACCTGAGCGACTGCAAGCTCGTGCCTGACCCGGTAATTGAACAGATCCGCGGCGTTGAGGTTGCAGTTCTGGACGCCTTGCGGCGTGAGCCTCACCCCACGCACATGTGCCTGGACGAGGCCTTAACCACCGCACGCAGGATCGGCGCCCGCGAGACATTCTTTACTCATCTCACTCACGATTTCGACCATGACACGGACCAGGAGGAATTGCCGGAGGGCGTGCGCTTCGCTTATGACGGTTTGACCGTCACGCTCGGCGGGGAAGATGCCCCGGGCATCTAAGGTTCCTCGGTTTCCCCATCCGTAAGTCGATCCGTCCAGCCACGAGATGCCTCCCTTGAAGTTCTCATCCTGCCTGCTCCCTTCGTGGGGTGCCTGCGCTCTTGGGATACTGATTTGCCTTGGTAGAATCTCTCTCAACGGCCAATCGCCAGCAGCATCGTCCGATTCAGGCAAATCGGTTGTGGTGGTTTATAACCGCCGGGTTGCGCCCGACTCCCGGATGGTTGCCGAACATTACGCTTCGCGGCGCCAAGTGCCTGCCGCCCAGGTCTTCGGATTTTCGCTTCCCGATACCGAGAGCATGACGCGCGCGGAGTTTCGCGAGCAGCTCTACAAACCACTGCTGGCGGAGTTGGAGTCGCGCAACCTGATGGCCTTCAGCGATGAGATCGTCCCCGCCACCGCCGAGCGGCCTGGGCAGGTGTTGCGCCGCCCGATTTCCTCCACCATCCGCTATCTTGTCCTATGCTATGGCGTGCCGACCCGCATTGCCGAAGATCCTGCCTTGGTCGAGCCGAACGCAGAGAACCTGCGCACGGAACTGCGGCGGAACTGTGCGGCCGTGGACAGTGAGTTGGCTGTTTTGCCGCGCATGGGGTTCCGCTTTATGGTCACGGGCCCGTGGGGAAATCCGTTTTATGGAGCGACTAACGCAAGCCTAATGAGCCCTACTAACGGGGTCCTCTTGGTGACTCGGCTCGACGGCCCGACCGCGGCCATCGCGCGCGAACTGGTGGACAAAGCGATGCAAGCTGAGACCAATGGGCTGTGGGGGCGGGCTTATTTCGATCTTCGAGGGATCACCAACGGCCCGTACCGCGTGGGCGACGAGTGGATCAGGGAAGCATCTGCCGTCGCCCGGCACCAGGGCTACGAGTGCACCATCGATATTGCTCCGGACACTTTTCCCAGCGGATATCCCCTGAGCCAGGTCGCCCTGTATGCTGGTTGGTACGATGAGCATATCTCCGGCCCTTTCGCTTCGCCCCAAGTTGAATTCATGCCCGGAGCTTTCGCTTACCATCTGCATTCCTTCAGCGGGCATCAGGTCCGCTCTACCACCGCAAACTGGGTCGGACCACTCTTAGCTCGTGGTGTTACGGCTACCATGGGCTGCGTGGAAGAGCCTTATCTTGAGGGCACACCGAACATCGGCCTCTTCTTCTCCCGTTGGCTGCAATTTGGATGGAACTTTGCCGAGGCCGCCTATGCTTCCCAGGGTGCCTTATCCTGGCAGACCACGGTCGTGGGCGATCCCCTGTATCGGCCAGCTGGCCGCCTCCCGAACGAGCTGGCCCAGGAACTCGAGCGTCGCAACAGCCCCTGGCTGGAGTGGGCACGACTTAACCTGGTGAACCGCAACTTGGTGACCGGTCTGGCGGCTAGCGAGTTAGTTGATTACCTCCAACGCGAACCCTTGACCCGCGGGAGCGCGATTCTCGAACAAAAACTCGCGGATCTCTATTTGCTTGAGAACCAGCCCGACCGCGCGGTTGACGCCTATAACCGCGCGCTCGCCCTCAAGCCTTCGCCGCAACTCGCGAAGCGGCTGCATCTGGATCTCGCTGCGGTGCTGGCAGCTTCAGGGCGGGAGAAGGACGCTGCTGAGGTGTATCACAAGCTCATGATCGAGGGCGGTTTGGATCCATTCACCTTGGCCGTCTATCAAAACGTCCTTCCACTGGCCCGCAAGTTCGGAATGAGCACGCTAGCGGAGAAATGCCAACGCGAGATCGCCCGCCTTTCCCCGATACCGGTGCCTTCGGCGGGAACCAACGCTGCCCCCAAGCCTTGACCTGAGCCTGGTGGAGAGGTCTTCAACGGCGCAGATTCTTCATAACCAGTGATTTAGCGAATACCAGCCATTTTTTGAAACAATCGTGTCAGTTTGTGGGTAACACTGGCAGACCGTGATTCTGAAGAACGAAACGATTTCAACAACGGCGACTATGAAGACTCTTACGATCTCTTGGACCGAAGCGGCAGGCTGTGCAACCCCCGTCCTTCGTTTGAACCGCGCTGGCTGCAACAGCAAGGCCATAGGTAGCCTTGATTCATCGAAGCCTAGCCATCTGCGGACGGTCAGCACTGAGACGGCGCCCCTAGCTCCAGCGGGTTTAGCCAACCTGGTGATGAGAGCGGTGCACGGCACGCCGAGGCTGGTTCGTGTTGCCGAGTGGATTGGTTATGCGGCGTTGGCCGGCGCGGCCGGCGCGGCTCTTCTCCTGCAGGGAGCCGGAACCACTGGGCTATTAGGCAATTGGTCCGGCTTCGTGAATTTGATGAGCCACATCTTTTCCTGAGCGGCGCGGACCCCAGGAAGCCATTCCTGCCATCGCCCTGAGTCGCTGACTCGGGGCTTTTTGTTTCCGTCTCGCCTTCTGAGCCCGCCTGTGGTTACTCTAGGGTAATATGACACCTGAGTCGCTTTCCCGCAGAACCTTCCTTTCCCGAACCGGCACTGCTGTGACGGTTGCTGCTGCCGCCCCGGGATTTGCTCTCGCCGAGTCAGGTGATCGCAAGATCCGCATTGGGGTTGTGGGCGGCAATTTCGGCCGCAGCTTTTTCTGGCACGTTCATCCCAATTGCACCGTTGAGGCGGTCAGCGACCTTCGTCCCGAGCGGCGGCGCGGTTTGCAGGAAACGTATCATTGCGACAAGGCGTACGATTCTCTTGAGCAGCTCATTCTGGACAAGAACGTGGAAGCCGTTGCCATTTTCACTCCCGCCCCTGATCATGTTCGCCACGCGGTGGCCGCCATGAACGCAGGCAAACACGTCATCAGTGCAGTGCCCGCTGCTATGTCTCTTGAGGAGTGCCAGATCCTGGTGGACACGGTGAAGAAGACCGGCCTGACCTACATGATGGCCGAGACCAGTTATTACCAGCAGCCGACCATCTCAGCACGACGATTCCAACAAGCCGGGGATTTCGGCCAGATTTTTTATACCGAGTCCGAGTATCATCACCCGGGTCTCGATGTCCTCTTCTTTGAGAACGGGCAGCGCACTTGGCGCTACGGCTTCCCGCCGATGCATTATCCCACGCATTGCACTGCCCACTTAGTGAGTGTGACAGGCGAGCGGCTCTCGCGCGTTACCTGCCTGGGGTGGGGCGACGATGACCCGGTTCTAAAGGACAACGTCTATAAGAACCCGTTCTCGAATGAAACTGCGTTCTTCACCACCGATCGAGGGCACCCCTTTCGGGTGGCGGTATATTGGAAAGGGGCGCACCGTGGCACTGAGCGCGCTCAATGGTACGGCGACAAGATGAGTTTCTTCTGTCCTCATCCCAACGGGCTTGGCCCGGTGATCGTCCGCGTCTCCAATCAGACCGAGAAGGACAGCGGCGGTTTCAGCCGTCAACTGCCGGCCTTCGAGGCATACAAGCAACCTCAATGGTGGAAGACGGACATGCTGCCGGAGCCTTTGCGGCAGGACAGTGGACACGAAGGTTCACATACCTTCATCACTCACGAATTCATCAGTGCGCTATTGGCTGGTCGCCGACCGACCGTGAGCGTGTATGAAGCCGTGGCTTTCACCGCCCCTGGCATCGTAGCCCACCAATCCGCACTCAAGGGTGGGGAACAACTGAAGATCCCCGATTTTGGAGCTTGAATAAGCCCGAGGGCTCAGTTCGGCGGACTAATCTCCTTGGCCTCCAGAGCTGTCGATCGCGCGAGGGCATGCTCAAACCGGACGTCGGGTTCCTTGAGCTGCGCACCAAAGAACCGCGTCGAAGTTCGATAGTTAAGCCTGGCTCAAGTCATCCCGAACTCAAAATGAGAATCACTTCTTGCCTGAGAAGCCGGGATCGATTAGAATGGAACTATGAGTCGTTCCCCGAAATGTCAGGTCGTGGCGCTGGCTTTACTCACGGCCAGTTTGGCTAGCCTTCGAGCCGCGGACGTGCGGCTCAACCTCGAGGTCACTCCTACCAACTTGTTTGTTCGATGGTCTGCGACTGCCTTGTTCCCGAGCGGCCATGCGGTGCCGGCGAAAGCTGTTGGGCCTTTCGTGGTCTTGGAGTCGAGCAAGGATCTGATTCGATGGACCGTGCTAGGGGAATTCGCGCTTCCCTCGGCTGGTGATCGGGTTGAGGAGGTTGTCACAATCCAACGCGATCCCGCTTCTTCGTTGTTCTGGCGCCTGACTCGCACGGTGAGGCTCGCCCAAGCACAATTGGCAGGGGCAGACATGAGCGGAGCTGACCTCTCTGGCGCCGACCTCTTTGCCGCCGACCTGCGCTTTGCGGATTTGACAGGGGCGGATTTGAGCGGGGCGGACTTGCGAGCCGCAAACCTGTTTGGCGCAAAGCTGGACCAATCTGTGCTTTCCGGCACGCAGATGCCCGAGGCGGAGTGTGCTTTGGCCGACCCCGACGCCGAGTTGATGGCGTTGGAGCTGTCCAACGAACTCCTTCCGCCAGCGAGCTTGTACACGCGTCTGGACTCTGATCTTGAGGCGATCCGCGGGGCTTATCCCGATATGCGCGGAATTCACCATCGCGCCCGCTGGATCGCAGGTGTTCTTTTGGTGAATCGCGAAGTTGACTCGATCGGTGTATTTCTTAACGCTGGTCTCTCACCCGAACCTACCGGGTTTGGCACGCGAAGCACCTCCTTCACCGAACTTCGTTTTGCCGAACGCTACAATCCGGAGGTGTTAGCGATTATTTACGGGGGCGTGTTAGGGGCCACTGCCATCGAACCAGATTGGTATGTCGGAGACGGTAACGACATTGAATACGATTCATTGAGCGACGAGTACCGATTCCAGCTCGGCTGGGGTGATTGCCCCTCGGGTTGCATCGGCAAGCACTTCTGGGTGTTCACCGTCCACGACGGCAAGGTCACGCTGGTGCGAGAGGAAGGGACGCCTTTCGGTGGTTGGCATCTTCCACCCGGTGGGACTGACTAGGGTTCAAAATGCTTTGCCTTTAAGATAGAGCACCGCGTCCCCGCTGGAGGGTGGGGTGAATGTCCTCCGAGCCCGCCCGCTCACATCAGCCCCTGCTGTCTTGCTCCCTGTTTCCGGGTTCATCCATTCAACCGAGAGCCGGCCGGAGAACTCCGAGAGGTTTACGGTGAAGCTGCCGCCGTCAGGGGCATAGACCAGAAGCTCGGGAGTAGCAGGGTTGGTGTTGGCCAGCACATGGCCAGTGGAGGAGAGCACGGGCTGGGGAGTCATGGCGGCCAACTCCATGCGGTCGGCATAGTCGCGGATGTAGCCCATCGTGTCACGCACTTGGTCCCAGCGGTGATCGGGAGTACGGCTGATTCCATTGATTGGTGACGGGCAGAGGTTGCGGTTTTCGCGTGGATAGTACACCAAGTATGGATCCATAAAGAGGGTCTGGTTTCCCTGGGTAAAATTGATCCAGAAATAACTCCGGTTGACCTGCGCAGAGTCGTTCCACATGCCGAAGTAGCTGTGGTCGGAATCGTTGATGTTCACCTTGCAGGAGGGATGACCGTTGCCGCAGCTTTTGGTCGGGGAGATCTTGGCACCGGGGGCAATCCAGTCCGCATCGCTGTTCATGAGGTTGGGGTCGCTCAGGGCGGGGGGCTCGTCCGTCGCCGCATAGCCGATAGGATGTTGGAAGGGCTTTCCGGCCTCGTAGGCCCGTGCGGCGGCGATGAGGTGGCCGTTCCACCACTTTGAATCTTTCGGGGCCTCCTCGGAGACGATCCAGAGAACGTTGGGAAGCTCGTTGAGGGTGTCGATCACCTTTCGCAGATACGCATCTTGAACCGCCGTGATGGCGTTGGTCTGGGTCATGGTCACCGACGCGAGCCCACCACCGTCATCCACTCCGTTCACGTTGTTTGATCCAGTGAACGGGTATCCGTCCGCGGAAAACCGGAACCGAAGCACCCACTCGCCAGTGAAGAAGTAGACCCCGGCGTAAATGCCAGCCGCCTCCAGCTGCTGGACGCGGGCGCGAAGCCGGTCGAAATAATCCTGGTTGAATTTGGTAAGGTCGAACTTGGGTTTTCCGTCGGAGGCATCGCCAGGACCGGTGCGCTGCCAGGGAAAGGGAGTGACGCTGAAATCCGGGGGCGAACTCGCGGTCGAGGGCAGCCCACGGAAGGCTGGCAGTTCCGTGGTCCATAGCAGGGTGAAGTTGTGGTGATGTGCGGCGAGCAGATTCACGAACGCGGTAAAATCCAGACGCTGGATTATGCCGTCCGTCCCCCAATCCTGAACCGTGTTCCAAGTGTGCGAACCGGTGAGATAAACCGCTTTGCCCGTGCCATCGGCGAAGTAGTTGGGGTTGGTTGAATGCGCTCGCAGCGGGGACTGGATTGGTCCGGATGCTGTGGCGGTGTGCCCAAGCGGCAAGGATGGACCCCAGGCCAGGGCGAGGACCCCAAGAAACCAGATCTTCGTGGAGACTGCTGCGCTCCTTCGGCGTAGAGCGATCTGGGGGCTCATGCGATCACTTCTTCGCCTCGGGTTCGTTATGCGACGGCGTCTCGCTGGCCAACGGCTTCCCTTCCCGCGCCAGGATGTCGTTCAGCCACTTTTGAGCGTCTCGTCGCGTGGCCGGTTCGATGCCAGGCAGCCTGTCCTGCAGGGCCAGAGCCTCGCGCAAAATACTTTCCGTCTCGGGTAATCTGCCTTGTTGGTCAAGCTTACCGCTTAACCAGAACAGGGCGGTGACATACTCGGGATCAGGGCGATTCTCATGGTTCAATCTCTTCTTTACCTCCAGCAGCTCCCGGACTACCGCTTCGACTTCCGCTGGCGACCTATTGGTATCTTGCTCGAGGCAATGACCTAGAGTTTCCAAGCCGTTGACCAGGTCGATATGATCGTTTCCATTGCCATAGAGTTTCCTGAAAATGGCGAGTGCTTCCTGGAGTCTTTCTTCCGCTTCAGCAAAGTGGCCACGGGCGGTGAGGATCTCGCCGGTGTTTTCGAGCATGTAGGCCATTTCGGGGTCATTTGACCCCAGGGCTCGAGCGATGGGCAAGGCCTCCTTCATCAAGGCTTCCGCTTCGGGCAAATTGCCTTCGTCGCGGCTCAGGAGGGCGAGGTCCCGGAGCGATCGGGCGACCCAGACGTCCTTGTTTCCGAAAATCTTGCGCCGCATGTCGAGGGCTTGCCGAACGAGCGGCTTGGCCTCAGGCAGGCGGCCTTGTTTCTGGAGGACGTCCGCCAGATCCGAGAGGGAGACTGCGACTGACCAGTGAACCGGTCCGAAGACGTTGAGACGAATGGCCAGAGCTTCGCGTGTTAAGGCTTCAACCTCGGACCATTTGCCTTCGCGTTTGAGGGCGTCGGCGACGCTCGCCAATGACGTGGCTACCAAGGCGTTGTTGGTTCCAAAGACGGCCCTGCGAGTCGCCAGAGCCATCCGGAACATGGATTCGGCTTTGGTAAATTCTCCGATGCCGTAATAAGTGGAGCCGATGTTTTCGGCGAGCTCGGCCTGGACCTCAGGCTCGTTAGCCAACCCTGAGCTGATCCGATCGGCCGCATTATCCAGGATTTCGCGCAGCAATTCGGTGTGACGGCCCTTGGCGATGACCGGAGCGGCGCCGTGAAGGACGGTTTCGAGGAAGTCCGCCACGTGGCGGCTCTTGAGTTCGCTCTTCTGGGCTAAGAGCAATAAACGGCGCTGCTCTCGTTCCGCGTTTCTCGCTCGGATGGCGGCCCATGTGCTAAGGGCGCTGCCGAGCAGGATGGCGCCGGCCAAAGCGGCTCCGGCGGCGAAGGCGAGGCGGTTGCGACGCACGAGCTTTTGGAACCGATATGCTTGGCTGGGCGGACGGGCGAGGACCGGCTCGTTGGCTAAGAATCGCGCCAGATCCATAGCGAGGCCGTTGGCCGTCTCATACCGCCGGGCCGGGCTCTTTTCCAAGCACTTCATCACGATCCAATCCAAGTCGCCGCGCATAAACCTAGTCAGCTTTTCCGGCTCTACCTGGCGCCGTCTGGCCACTCTGGTCAGATCTTCTCCCACCATCCTGCTCAACCGCGTTGAAGGCCGTAACGGCTCTTGTTCGCAAATGGTGCGGCGCAGTTCTTCCAGTCCTTTTGCCAGTAGTTCGTGCGTGTCGAACGGGGTTTTGCCCGTCAGCAGCTCATAGAGCAGAACTCCGAGGCTGTAGATGTCGCTCCTGGTGTCTATGTCCAGATTTGTCATCACCGCCTGTTCGGGACTCATATAGGCTGGCGTGCCCACAAATTGCTCGAAGGCGGTGACCAGCGTCCTCTCCGTGAGGGGTGATTGGGTTGCCTTTGCGATGCCAAAGTCGATCACCATGGGGACTCCTGGCAAGGCAGGATCGTTGATAGTAACCAGGATGTTCGAGGGTTTGAGGTCGCGGTGGATGATTCCTTTCTGGTGGGCATGCTGCACCGCGCGGCAGACCTGGATAAACAGCTCCAAACGTTGGGCGGTCAAGAGCTGGTTCTGGTCGCAATAATCGGTGATCCGGATGCCACGAACGAGCTCCATCACAAAGAAGGGCCGACCGGTCTCTGTGGCCCCGGCATCAAGCACCTTGGCAATGTGCGGATGATCCATCAGCGCGAGCGCCTGACGCTCGGCTTCGAAACGGGCAATGACCTGCTTGGTGTCCATGCCCAGTCGGATCACTTTGAGGGCGACTCGTCGGCGGACGGGTTCCTCCTGCTCAGCCATGTAGACGACTCCGCAGCCCCCTTCACCAATCTGCTGCAGGAGCTTGTAGCGTCCGATCCGGTCGCCGATCCGCTCGGCGCCGGGGAGGCGAATGGCGTCCTGTTTGACCGACTCGGGAGCGTAGGGTTCTTGCATGAAACCGCCGGCGCGGTCGCTTGCCTTCAGCAGATGCTCCACGCGTTGGCGCAACTGAGCATCTTCGCGGCAGGCCTCCTGCAGATAGGCGGCGCGTTGCTCGACCGGGAGCATCCACGCAGCCTCAAAAATCGTTTCCTCGTCTAGGTTGGCGTCGCCCATGGGGTGAAAAGTGGTTTCAAAGCCGGCAGGGAGAATAAACCGGCATCCAAATAACCGCAGGCACGCTCGGCCGATTCGCCGCGCGGCGATCCAAGTCGCCTGGGCACTGGCTGATTACACGGCTTCGCTGAAGATTTGGACATCTCCAGGCTGTGGTTGTGGTTGACCGGGCGGTTGGTGCGGAATGAATGGACCGGCCGCAGAGCGCCTGGTGGCGCAGCCGCGGCCGGTCTGTTTGTCTCGAAGCGAGTAGTATTATCAGCCTTGCCATGAAGGGCACTCAGTGCGGCATCGCGCGATAGAATTGTGCAGCGCCGTGTCTAGGCAGCACAAATGTTCCCGTGTTCGCAGCAGGGTTGTTGGTTGCGACATCGCTCCAGGCCTTGAAGTCGGAGGTGGCTTGGATGACCCAGTGATCTCCGGCGCCGTAGTCCAGCTTGATGGTGACGCTGGTGTTGTCGGTCGCCGTGATGGCCAACGCCGCCGGAGAGCCGAGCACGACATACAACGTGATGCTTTGGGCGGGCAGAGTGTCGTTGAGTGTCGATGCGGCAATCGCCGCATCGGGCAAACGGGCAATGACGTTGCTGCTGGTCAACTGCCAGACTTGGGCGCTGGCCGACGCCGCCATATTCGTCAAGGACAGGTTCAGGGGCGCGTTCGCCGACAATTGTTTATTGATGGCCATGATGGTAATGGCGCCGTCACTCACCCGGCGGGCAGCGTAGAGGGCCACCTTGTCCGGGTCTGGTGACACGATCGGGATGCTCAGTTGCCCAAAGGTCGATTTCTTGCCGTCGTAATTGCGGTACATCTGGATTGCCTTAAAGGCCGGTGTGGCGGTCGCGGGCGCTGTCCACCGGGTTGCCAGATCCAAACCTTCGCGCCCAAAGATTCCCAGGACGTCGGCTTGTGCGGTCGCGCCGTTGATATGGTGGTCGGCGCCCCAGGTGTACTCCGTGATGCCGATTTTGGTGCCGGGATAATACTGATTGACCCAGGCCTTGAGTCGGGGAATCAACTGCACTTTGTCGGCGATCCAGCTTTGGTCAATGTAGTTGGTGTCCCAGAGCGAACGAGTGGATCGATTCCGCAACAATTGCACAGCTTCTGAGGTGTCTTCGGTCTGGCCGCTGTATTCCGACAAGTCGCCTTTGCCTTGGGGATAGTAGTGAACCGTGAACACGTCGAGAAGGCGTTTGCCTTGCGCGGTGCTTTTCTGCCGCATTTGATCCAAAAACCAAGGCAGATAATCCCAGTTGCTATGGGCAGCGCGATCCGGAAAGACGCCCCAGCCATGCGCGCTGGCGTACTGCTGGTCGGAGCCGCTGTAAAAATACCCCGTCCACCCCCACTCCTCGGGTCCGACGACTGTAGCGGCTGGGTCGATGGTTTTTATTTTGGCGGCATAATCCGCGGACTTCTCGAGCACCTCGTCCATGGTGGCACCCGAAGGGTGGACGTCGCGGTGAGTGGAGAACCAGAGACTGGGCTCGTTATCGAGCAGGTAATAACGGACTCCTGCCTGTGCGCTAAGGCCCCAGAGGTTGGTGAGGTGTTCTAACCATTGCATCTGGAAGGAGGCGTCGGCGGGCACATTGGCATCGGAGGGATCATTGCCGGTGATGTAGACGGCCGGCGGTCCATCGCTGCTCTTTCCATTGCCGGCATCGGGGTAGTACTGGAAATCGTTGCTGGTTTGCGCTCCGTACTTCGAGATGGAGAAGCTCGCCAGCTTGGAGCGCGCGGGTCCTAACTTGGCCACCCAACCGACCATGGGAATGGTGAGCATGGGTTCAACCGACGCCGCCTTGGTCGTGCGCACGAATTGATCCGCCTCGGCGCCTGCGACGGATCCGGAATCGTCGCCAATGCTCTCGAAGTACCAATCAGCGGCTCGGTTGTGGGCGTTAATCGACCAGTTGTAGCGGCTTTCTGAATTGCCGCCCGAACGGTTGAGGGGGACGTTTAGACTTTGGAGCGCGGCCGAGTCGGCGAAGGCCACGCCATAGACTAGATCACTGATTGGGTGGGTCGTTTGTCCGGCGTCAACGACAGCGGACACAGTTAGGTTGGTTACGGGTGGTGAACTGCCCAACAGCAACTGGATGTCGTCGAGGTAGAAGGTGGGCTGACTATTGCCGGTGCGGTCCTGGATCCAGAAGCCGTTAAAAGCCGGATCGTTGGCGACGCCCAGGTCCTGGAGCGAGACGGTGACTTGCTTCCATTGGTTGGCCGGGAGCGGGTCGAGGTTAATCCCCGAGCCGACGGCCTTGCTGTTGGAGGTAGCCTGAATCAAGGTGAGTTGCCCGCCAGCCGCGCCGCCGTTGATCCAAAAGGTGACGTTGGTGTAAGCGCCGATGGGGAGGCTGGTTTGGACAAACCAGATCGCACCCCAGCCATCCAAGGTGGTCGCGATGGAGTCGCTGCCGCCATGAACGGGCGAAGTGTTGTTGAAAACGGTGGTCCCACTCCAGCCCCAGTTCTGCCAGCCATTGTCCAGTTGGTCCGAATAAACGCCGTAGCCCGTGGTCGCCGGCGGCGGGTTGGTTGTGGTCGATGAGGTCGTCACCAACTGGACATCGTCGAGGTAGAAGGTGGGCTGACTATTGCCGGTGCGGTCCTGGATCCAGAAGCCGTTAAAAGCCGGATCGTTCGCGACGCCCAGGTCCTGGAGCGAGACGGTGACTTGCTTCCATTGGTTGGCTGGGAGCGGGTCCAGGCTGATCCCCGAGCCCACGGCTTTGCTGTTGGAGGTAGCCTGAATCAAGGTGAGTTGGCCGCCAGCCGCGCCGCCGTTGATCCAAAAGGTGACGTTGGTGTAAGCGCCGGTGGGGAGGCTGGTTTGGACAAACCAGATCGCACCCCAGCCATCCAAGGTGGTCGCGATGGAGTCGCTGCCGCCATGAACTGGCGAAGTGTTGTTGAAAACGGTGGTCCCACTCCAGCCCCAGTTCTGCCAGCCATTGTCCAGTTGGTCCGAATAAACGCCGTAGCCCGTGGTCGCCGGCGGCGGGTTGGTTGTGGTCGATGAGGTCGTCACCAACTGGACATCGTCGAGGTAGAAGGTGGGCTGACTATTGCCGGTGCGGTCCTGGATCCAGAAGCCGTTAAAAGCCGGATCGTTCGCGACGCCCAGGTCCTGGAGCGAGACGGTGACTTGCTTCCATTGGTTGGCTGGGAGCGGGTCCAGGCTGATCCCCGAGCCCACGGCTTTGCTGTTGGAGGTAGCCTGAATCAAGGTGAGTTGGCCGCCAGCCGCGCCGCCGTTGATCCAAAAGGTGACGTTGGTGTAAGCGCCGGTGGGGAGGCTGGTTTGGACAAACCAGATCGCACCCCAGCCATCCAAGGTGGTCGCGATGGAGTCGCTGCCGCCATGAACTGGCGAAGTGTTGTTGAAAACGGTGGTCCCACTCCAGCCCCAGTTCTGCCAGCCATTGTCCAGTTGGTCCGAATAGACACCTTGCGCATTGGAAGCCAGCGTTTTGTGTACACCGGTTAGGGTTGGAGAAAGGTCCTGAGTGACCGTGGGTGCTGGCGGTAAGGCAGATTGGGCAGGCGTGATTCCCGCGTCCAAGGCGCGTGACGCGCTTCTTACCCCGAGGGTTGTCACGGGCGGTTCAGGCCTCTCGAAGTAGACTAGATCGGCATAGTCGAATAGGACCTGGTTCTGATCGAATGGTTGCCCACTGATTGATTTGGCATGGTCTTGAGTGATGGTGGCTCCTGTGGGGAGTGCGTCGGCGGCTAGGGCCATGCGGACACTGCTCAGAATGGCAAGGGTCAGGAGGACCTGGATGGCGGCACGGCCTGGAATGGAGTGGGGCTGCACGCGACCGGGCGGTGGTATTGGGCCATGGGGTGGTTGATGCGGTTGGCGGTCTTGACCTCCGCCGGACGCCCGACGGAGGGGGAGTGGAATGAACGAGTTCATGATTGCCTTGAGGACGGTTGTTAAACAATGAGGCTAACCATACGAGGTTGGGACTGGCGGTTTGTTTCAGCCGCTTCAGATCGCATCCCCCGGCGGTCCACACGGACCTCGGAGGCTCGCGGTTCAGCCTGCCATCCATCAGTGCAAGATTCGGGCGGGAAAAGTATCACTCTATTTCGCCCGGGTTCAGATTCGAGCGGGTTGCGTGAAGGTAGCCGCGGGTGGACAAAGTTCACGGCTGGATGGGCTGGGGGGCGCAGACAGGCAACGATCACCTCCTTGTATGGAGTGCCTTGGCGGGCGCGATCGAGTGATCGCCATGCGGTGTTGTCAGGAAGGAGTTCATCGGGAAGATTCGATTGCGGAGAAGAGCCATGCCCGAGCGTAGGCCCACCGACGTTTGGCGGTCGGCTCAGAAATGCCCAGGACAGAGGCGGCCTCCGCGAAGCTCAGACCGGCGAAGTAGCGGAGCTTGACCAGTTCGGCCTTGTCCGGGTCTTTCTCGCTCAGCTTTCCGAGCGCTTCGTTTACGGCCAGCAGTTCGTCATCCGTGGCGGGAGTCGCGATTTCAAGGTCTTGGAGGTCCACGCGCTGCTGGCCCCCGCCGTGCCGAAGGGCGCGTTTGCGGATGGCGTTGTTGATAAGGATGCGGCGCATTGCCTCGGCAGCGGCGCCGAAGAAGTGGGCGCGACCTTTCCACTGGACGTTTTCATTCCCGATGAGCTTGAGCCATGCTTCGTGGACGAGTGCGGTGGGTTGAAGAGTCTGGCCGGCGGCCTCGCGGGCCATTTTGCTGGCGGCGAGCTGCCGCAACTGCTCGTAGACCAGAGGGAGAAGATCGTCAGCGGCCTTGGGGTCGCCGAGCTCAATCGCGTTGAGAATCTGGGTGACTTCGCTCATGGCTGGGTTGCCGACTGCGCTTCGCTAGGATGAACTGACAATCAGAAGACAAACAAGACAGAATTACGCTTCCCTAATTCGACTAGATGAACCTTGTTCATGCGGCGGTCGCGTCAGGCCAATTCGCGGGCCCGAAGTCGCTTGGCCAACGCATAGGCGGTCCGCCGGAAGAATTTGGCGCTAAGCGCGGGCGAGGTTTCCGTCCATTTCTGCAGGGTTTGTGGCTCAATCACCGCGACTTTGCTGGGGAGCGCGGCCTTGACGGTCGCTGTCCGGACACCGTCTCCAAGCAGGTAGGCCATCTCCCCCAAGACCTCGCCTGGACGGATCCAGGTAGAGGGGATTGTGCATTCCCCGTTGGGATAGGCCACTAGGAGTCCCTCAATCAGAATATAGAGAGCGCTCCCCGCTGATCCTGATTCGATCAGGACATCACCCGGTCTCAGATCCAGACGACATCCCTTCTCGTAAAGATCTTGAAGTTCCTCGTTCTCCAACGTCCACTCCGACCCGGCTGCGGCCGCATTCAGGGAATCGAACAGGGCGAGTCGGGAGCGGTCGATTTGAGTTGCGGTGGCGGCATCCTCCTGTCGCCAGAATGTATTGTAGCAGAACTCGACGGCTACCCTGTTTTCCTGGAATTCGCCGGCGATGGCCGCAAAGGGCGAATCGATTTGTTCCAGATAACGAACATCCGGCCCAACTAGAACCATGGGGATGTTCAATCCCTTGACCGGCGACTGGAAGTTCGTGGAAAACAGGCGAAAACCCAACCGCTTGTAGTGAGGCACCCGCTCGATATCCGAGAGGCAAAAGCCGAAAAGCCCGCCATTGGATCTGGCGTAGCGGTAGGTGTGGAGGAGCATGCTGGCGATCTTCAAGGACTCCCAGGGGCCAGGGCTGGCAACCAGATCCTGGACGAACCACATCGAGCTCATCGGAAAAGCCCAGAACCGCTCCAGCTCAAAGATCTTGAAAGCCTCCTCGCGGCAGATCCGCTCCGAACCGGTAATGAAGCGCGCCGACGCCCTTACGTTATGATCGTCCTGGACATAGAAGAGACGGGTTTCTGGCCAAGTGTCCTCTGGGGCGATCAGACGGGATCGTGCATGATCCATCGTGTCGATGTTCTTCTTGAGATGTTTTGAGTAGACCTCATAACGGTGGCGGTACACTTGCTCGCGGTCCTTCTCTGTCCGGGCTTCGAGCACCGGGCTTCGTTTGGTCAGGACGTCCTTGAGCAAAAGGCCCCTCCTGCTGGCATCACGGCGCAGGACCACGATCCGGATGATCTCATAGACGACGACCATGGAAAAGGTGACCTGGATCCAAACGAGCACTGCCTCGATAGGCACACCAGGACTCCCGAACCCGCTCCGGAACCATTGCAATATAAACAGGCCCATCATGTACTTTGGTTCATATCCCCACCACCCGAACGGAATGGCCAGGCAGGCCTCCCAAAACAGACTCACCAGGAGCATGGCCAGCATCGAGAAGCTCAGCGCCCGCCAGTTGATAAACCGGCGGGCGGTCTGGAAAAAGAAAGAGGCGGGAATGAAGGCAAAACCAAGCAGGTAGTAGAAATAGAGCGGATAGCCTTCATGGTACCCGTGAGAACCAAATCGTTTGTAAACAAGGGCAGCCAGCGCCAGCCCCGCAGCCAGAAGGAGGGGCTTGACTGAAACCTCGAACACGTGGATGTGCTCCAATATCTCTTGGTCTCTGTAATCCTTTCCCTCGTCGACGGATTCCGTGATACCCCACTGGTTGTACTTTCCGAACCACACCTCCCTCAGCCACAGGTAACACGCCAGGCTGACGGTCAAACCAAGGATGTAAAAGATGAACTCCTCAATGGGGAGCTTTCGGCGCAAGGACAGGGGTCCGAACTCGAGTCCCCAGAACTTCACGCCCAGCGTGGCTTCCCCGTTGGGAAACGTGAAGAAGCTCAGCGCAAAAGCCAGATCCAAGAGGAAGGAGATTGGAAGCATGACGGCTAGGGTCAGGAAGAACGATTTGCGGGGGATGCGCACCATGGGATTTCGAGCCAGGGCGATGAGAATGGCCCCCAGCGGCAGGGCAAAGAGAGTGAGAGACCAGGTGTAGCCCAGCGGCGTTGAGTAATGCGGCGAGCCGTTCACGACGTCCGCTTGAACGCTTCGCAGAGTCAAAATGGCTGGGATCAGCAGGACCGCGAGGATTACAAAGACGACCAGGATCTCATTTCTCCTGCGGCTGGCCCGACTTTGCGCCGTCTGCATTGGTGTAGGCATGCCTAAGGCAAGGGCTAACGATTTGCTTCCGAACCTGGCATCAACCTAGCCGCTCTGGGGCGGTACCGGCCGATGCAGCCTCGCCCTCGTGAGCGAGCTCCGACTCAACTGTTGTCGATTTGTATTCCGCGCGAGACTGCAAGAAAATCCGGTGGAAGCAGTCCTTTTCTGGGATAAGGATCTCTTGCCGCACGACCCTCGCGAGGGCTTAGCAAAGGGACTTTAATTGGGTGTCACTGAAGGGCTCATGCACAACTGCCGCGTGATTAGCCATATTTGAAAATTGTGTAAGCTGATCTCTGGATGCTGTCAAGTTCGTTGGGGGGGCTTTGCTGAGTTTACCTCACCAGATCGCTTTTGGAAGCGGATCGGCCAGGATGGACCATGGAGGATCCGCAAGGGGAGTGGGGGGGGATGCGCGGGAATCGCGCAGTCCACAATGTGCGAGGCGGTGTCGGCACCGATGGAACCAGCGGGCGAGCCGTTTTTTTCGGTGAATGCGTAAAGGGTTGGTAATGAAGGAAGGGTTTTTGACCGAGTGAGGTTCGCTTTTCTGTATCTTCTTTTGGTTGAGGCTGTTCCGCGCAGCCGCCGGGGGCGTGACCGCGCAGGATAATTCAGGATTTGGAGAGGATAATTCAGCTTTTGGAGAAGGTAATTCAGGATTTGGAGAAGGTAATTCAGGATTTGGATTGAAAGGCTGAAGGCTGAAGTTAAGAGGCTGAAGGTCGGAGGATGCCGGTGCTTTCAACGGCGCGATCCGATAACAGCGGGCGCAAGAGCCGATATTCACGGAAGATACGTGGAAAGGCTGAAGGCTGAAGTTAAGTGTCAGCGGCGGAATGAAAGTGTGGGAGAGCTGGCGTTTTGGATTTCCGTCTTCTTCGGTGGACTTTTCTTCCCGCTCTTCCTCGTAAAGCTCTTCTTCCTTCTTCGGGTCTGATCTTCTTGGGTC